>PVMK01125375.1_pt1 | contig 36401 bp, 28 predicted proteins | sample 1853481 | NCBI WGS metagenome assembly PVMK01 (sample SAMN08533507, study PRJNA380276) | Marine sediment metagenome, whole genome shotgun sequencing project. | reverse complement strand
GCGCATGCCGGCGGTGGGCGAAATGCCCGAGGGACCCATCGGTGAAATGTACCAGGATCAGCTGCAGCAATGCCTGCGCATGATCGCAGAAGCGGAGCGTCCCGTTCTATACGTGGGTGGGGGCATCGTTTCAGCTGGCGCCGAAGCCGAATTACTCGCCTTTGCCGAAAGGCTTGGTGTGCCGGTAACCACGACGATCATGGGCCTGGGCGCCTTCCCTCCCGGGCATCCGCTGTGCCTGGACGTGCTCGGCATGCACGGAGCCAGGTACGCCAACATCGCGGTAAACGAGGCGGACCTGGTGCTCGCACTGGGGGTGCGATTCGATGACCGTGTAACCGGCATGGTCAGCGAGTTCATCAGGCACGGCAAGATCATCCATATCGACATTGACCGAACCGAGCTGAACAAGAACAAGACCGTTATCCTGCCGATCTGTGCCGAGATCAGGGCGTCGCTTGCGCAATTGATCGCAGTGCAGCCCGGGGGGCATGGTGAATGGTGTGATTACTGCCGGAAGCTGAAAATGGACTTTCCGTACCCGGTGGCGGAAAAACGGGGGATCAGCCCGCAAAAGGCCATCGCTTTGCTCAGCGATATGACAAACGGCGAAGCCATCGTCAGCGTGGGCGTGGGCCAGCACCAGATGTGGGCCATGCAACATTACCGCGCCGCCCGTACCCGCTCCTTCCTGTCCAGCTCCGGTTTCGGCACCATGGGATATGGCCTGCCGGCGGCGATCGGCGCCAAGGTCGCTCATCCGGAACGCCTGGTGATCGACATCGACGGCGATGGCAGCCTGAATATGGCGATCCATGAACTGAGCACCTGCCACCGCTACGGCATCGGTGTGAAGATCGTGGTCATCAACAACCAGTGGCTGGGCATGGTGCGCCAGTGGCAGGACATGATTTATGACGGTCACCGTTCCTGCTCGGACCTGTCCGATCCGATGTCGGAGGTCAAGGCAAAGGGCGAGCAGGACATCTACCCGGATTTCCTGACGATAGCAAAGGGATACCTGGTTAAAGCCGAGCGGGTGACCAGGCCGGATCAACTGGAAGCTGCCTTTGAACGGCTGCTGGCTGATCCGAATGAACCCTACCTGCTCGATGTGATCGTAGACTCTGAGGCGAACGTCTACCCGATGATTCCGGCTGGAGCAACCTACAAAGATATCATCATGAGTGACGAGGATCTGACGGCAAGATCAAAGGAGAACCAGGGCTAGTGTAGTGGATTATCATACGGGAGCGCGATAGCATCGTTTCCCGGGTTCAGGAAAGACATATTATTTGATGCAGGGAGAAAGAATGCGGCGCTGGATTCGTCTATTCGCCTTGATTACATTGCTCGCAGCAGTGTGGCTGATGTCGGGCTGTGCCGGGACCGCGAGGGGCCTGAATTCCTCCGTGCTCAAGTACGATGAAACACTGTCTGTTGTCGACAGCAGCAAATCCCGGGCGGATGTCATGGTGGTGATCCGCTATCCGGCCATCGTGGACGAAGATGCGGTGCGTGCCTACTACCGTTCCTTCGAACAGAACACCATTGGAGCGAAGTACCAGTCTGACATCCATACCCGTCGTGATAGCGAGAATATCGCCCAGTCAATCATTGCAAAATCAAATTATTATGCAATGTCGCTTTACCGGGAGTTGCAAAAGGAGCTACCCGCCAACTCGGTCCTGTTGTCTCCACACTTGCTGGTGCTCGATGACCAGGACAGGCTGAGCAGCAGGCCGCTGCTGGCGACCGAGGAAATCCCCAGCGTGGTCACCATCGATTTCAATGTTTATTCGCATCCGAATCCAAGAAAAATAATGGATGCTGAACCGCTGACCTTCGGCGATCTCGTTACACCCCTGTTTGTCGTGCACGCCAATCGCTGGTTGAGACCGTCAACTCACGGTTTGTTGCTGTCCAGCGATCCACTGTTGAATTCGGCCTGGAACCAGGCTGAAACCCAGGCTAAGGAACAATTCAACATCCGCTATGACGAATCCGGTCTGGAATACCGGCGGCCGCTCGATTTCATCACTTTCCTGGAGAGTGGCGACAGCCATATTCCCGCCATTCCGCTCAAGAGCGTCAGCCAGGCGCGCCGTGATGTGATCGCGGTTGAACAATACCCGATCGAGAAAATCAGGATGGAAGGGGAGATCGTGGCCGCTCTTCCCGTCGATCATTCGGTCGACCCGTTTGCGGAAGATTTTGTGAAAGGCGCCGCGACCCGCATCGAGGAAGCGCTGAACCGGGTCGATCACGACCGGGCAACTTTTTTTGCCCGCCAGCAGGCACTGGCCAGGTTCGATCCTGACCTGGCGAATGCCTTCCTGGCCCGTGCGCAGAGCGAAAATGTCCGTGCCCGGCTGCAGATGGCGGAAACCCTGATCGAGGCCGAACGCAAGTTTCTCGCAAAGCAGTCCGCCAGCGTGTATGAAGGCACCTATGAAGGCACATTTGGCGACCAGACACGCCAGATGATTGCCGCTGAATACCGTTTACTCGAGGAACGGCGCCGGTTGGCCCGCTCCCAGAACGTGAGCACTGCGCTGGCAATAGTAGCGATGGCCGGTGCAATGTACGTAGGCTCGAAAAGCAGCAACAGTAGTAACTTTCTCTATTCGCAGACCATGAGCAATGTCATGATGCTGTCGTCGCTGTGGGCCATGAATTCAGCGATGGCCTCTCATGCAGAGGCCCGAACCATTGGTGAGAACTTCCTGCTGCAGATGGCCCCGGCCATCAATCGCCAGGTCTCAGTCCAACTGGAGTGGCTGGAATCCAGGCAGGAGATCACGGCTCGCGATTTCTCAGAATTTCGCAACAAAACGCTGGCCTTGTACCAGGGAAGCGTCCGGTCAATCAAGCACTCATTCGATCCACAATGTCAGTTCAGGCACCCGGCCATGGACACACCCGGTCGCTGGTATGGCAGTTGTTTCGGCGGCCTGGCATCTGACAGTGGTTATGGCTTGATCATCAATCAGGACGGGGAGACGATAGAATACGTTGGTTCTGCTGAATCCGGGCGAGCTTCGGGAACAGGCGCCATGATTTACCGTTCTCCGCTTGAAATCGGAGCAATTTACTATGAAGGTAGTTTCAGCGAGGGCCTGCCGGATGGAGTGGTTCTGGTGGAACAGCCGGGCAGGAAACCGAGGGTCAGAAAATTCCGGGCAGGCGTCGACAGGGGAAAAGGCGATCCGGAGGCTTTGCAGCGGCTCCGGTTTTGAGTCTTCAGGGGGAACTCTGGTTTCAATATCCCCTCAGATATTGAATAATTCACAGTTTTGAAATTAACCCGCCCTGGTGAGAAAGGCCGGGACAATTGCTCAGGAGAAATGGTGAGGTCCTCATTCCGCTTCAATACATGGCTGGCCTTGATAGTCGCAGGCGGACTGCTGTCCGCTTGTGCGGGCACGGCCCGTGGTTTGAAGACTTCGGTTTACCAGCCCGATGAGGCGGTTTCGTTGATTGATTACAGCCTGTCAAAAGCCGAAGCCCTGGTCGTGATCCGCTACCCGGCCATCATCCACGCCGACGCGGAGGAACCGTATTTCCACGCTTTTGCCATCAATGCGATCGGTGGCGTAGTGCCTGCGGCCAACCGGACAAAAAAGGCCACGACGCGAATCGCCAAGTCGGTGATCGCAAAATCCAATTACTACGTGATGTCTCTGTACCGCGAGTTGCAGAGGGAACTACCGCCGGACACGGTGTTGCTCTCGCCTCATATCATTCTCTGGGACAGGGAAAAGGGTGTGTACAGCCGCCCTATCCTGGCAACAGAGCAGATTCCCAGTGTGGTCACCATCGATTTCAATGTCTACTCATTTCCAGACACATCGGAACTGATGGATTCACCGCCGGTAACTTTTGGGGACCTGGTTACGCCACTGTTTGTTGTACACAGCAATCGCTGGTTAAGGCCCTCGACAAACGGGCTTTTGCTCTCCAGCGGCCCTTTGGTACAGGCTTCCTGGAGCCAGTCCTTTGAACAGGCGCAGCAACAAGTCGGAAGCAGACTGGATTATTCCCCTGTTGACTATCAAAGGCCACTGGACTTCATCACTTTTATCAATACGAGGGTACAAGACCGGCAGGATCTGCCATTGAAAGCGGTCGGGGATTCACGCCTGGATGTACTGGCGGTTGAAGAGTACCCGGTCGAGAAAATACAGATGCGGGGCGAATTGCTGGAAGACCTGTCCGGGGACTATGCACTCGATCCTTTCGCCGAGGCCTTTGTGCAAGGCGCCGCCACCCGTGTGAAACGAACCCTCAACATGGTGGACCACGACAAGGCCACTTTTTTTGCGCGGCAAAATGCCCTGGCCCGATTCGATCCCGAGCTGGCAAACGCGTTCCTGGCTCAGTCTGGCGGTGAAAGTGTCCGTGCCCGGCTGCAACTTGCAGAAGCGCTGATCGCTGCAGAACGGAAATTTCTGTCGGCCCAGTCCATGAGCATTTACGAAGGCACTTACGCCGGTGACTATGGCTCCAAGATGCGCGAATTAATCGAGGGTGAATACCGGCTGCTGGTAAAACGGCGCAAAATGGCACACAGACAGAATGTCACCACGGCAGTGGCTGCCCTGGCGATGGCTGCCGCAGTATACGGCGCAACAGCGACTGGTGCTGTCGGTGCAGCGGCACTGTCAAATTTCAGCGGCGTGTTCGTACTGGGGTCCTTGTGGGCCATGAGCTCAACTCTGGAAACACGCTCGGAGTCCGCCGAGATGGCGGAACATTTCATGGTGTTGATCGCGCCCGCGCTGGAACGGCAGATTTCCGTGCAAATGGAGTGGCTGGAATCCAAGGAGCGGATCACCGCCATTGGCTTCGCAGAATTCAGGAACAAGACGCTGACACTCTACCAGGCAAGAGTCCGTTCGCTGGATGCTGATGTTGATGGCAGGTGCGTTTTCATGCACCCGTCCATTGTCCAGCAGGGGAGATGGTATGGAGGCTGTCGCGATGGACTCGCTTCAGAACGGGGCTATGGCGTGGTTCGGGACGATTCCGGTAACTACGTAGAATTCCTCGGCACCGCAAAAGCTGGCATGGCTTCGGGTACAGGCGGAATGATCGTCTGGAAATCGAATCAAATCGGGGCTGTTTATCACGAAGGCACGTTTCGTGAGGGCCTTCCCGATGGCGTGGTCCGGGTCGAGAAACCGGGCGGTAAACCCAGGGTCAGGGAATTTCGGGCCGGTTTGGATGTCGGAAAGGGAGACGAAAACCAATTGCAGCTGCTGGTGTTCTGAAGCGGCTATCTGAAAATGAAAAAATGGCTCAAATCAGGATTGTTGACGATTTTTCTGTTGTCATGTGCGGCTTCCACCGCCCTGGCCGGTTTTGACTTCGATTCCATCAATAAACTTCCCCCGGGTGAGCGCTACCGCCAATTGAGCCTTTTGCTGTTGATTTCAGGCGGGACCAACGCCGGTTTGCTGGAGATGCTCCAGCCCCCGGTCGAAAACAGTGCTGAATTAGCTGAATCAGGCGACTTTAGCCTGCAGTTGGATGATTATGGCACACCGCTGGCCCGCATTGTCGATCAGGAAACCATGCTGGCCGGCGCCGCCCGCCTGTTCCATATCGCGCAGGAAAACAGACCGGAAATCCAGGCCCTTTTGAGCACGATAGCCGTGGACAATCCCATCCTGGTCAGCATGATCGACGTAAACGAGATCGCCGCGGATGCCATCATCATCCGCACGGCTATCGCCGACAGCATCGAATATTCCAAGCTGGGAGACGACCCGGAAGCCGAAGCGCGTTTACAGGCTTTCCGTGCTCAAACGGTCTATCTGCGAAACATGATGGAGTACAACATTTTCCAGGAGGAACTGGCTGAATTGACCAACGAGGCCATCATTGACATGGGTGGCAGACTGGATGCCTATCAGCGCATGTTTGACGATGAAATCGACCAGGAGATGATCCAGCGCCGGATTGAATCAGCCGAGATCATGAACGCACAGACCGGTACGCGCTTCGACGAGCAGGCAGTGATGCGCACCAATGAACTCCTGATGATGCTGATCCTGATGGAGAGCCAGGTCCGTTAGGAGAGCCCGCATATTGTACTAGTATCCCGGTTCTGACTTGTCCAGGCACGCCTGAACTTGAGCTTCCTTCAACCCATAGCTATGGCTATGGGTTTCAGTCCAGCCCTGCGCCCAGCCGCACCTGTCCGTCGCCAGCTTCCGGCAGAATAGTACAATATGCGGGCTTTGCCCGCTTATCAGGGTTGCTCTTCTTCCTGTGTTTCTTCAACACCTTCGAGTTTTTCCAGGTCCCGGATGGCGATGATGCCCGGTGTGCTGAGATCCAGTTCCAGTGAGGCTTGTTGTTCCTGGGCCATGGTTTCCTGCTGGGACTGTTGGGCCTCCTGGCTTTCCTGTGCCGTCTGTTCCTGTTCTGCCGAAGCTGTTTCCGTGGTTGCAGCATCTGCTGCCTGCGCCTGCTGGTTATCCGCGGACGGCGGGGACGTGTCGACCTGCCCCGGCGATGACTGGGCGCTTACACCTTGCAATTGTTCCAGTTGCTCGATGGGAAGGCTGCCGTCCGGAGCCTGTTCCTGGCCCTCCGCGGATTCCGGAGACTGATCCTCTGAATCGTCCTGCTGTTCAGTGCCGCTACCAGCGAGGCTGGGGGCCTGGTCCTGTTGTTCAGTGCCGTTACCCGCGAGGTTCGGGGACTGGCCCTGCTTTCCGCGTATAAAGTCCAGTGCACTCTCTGATACGCCCGCTGTGCTCATTTCATCATCGTCACTTTGGCTGCGGGACTGGTACGGCTCATAACTGCCCGCAGAACCGGAACCGTCTTCACTTGCCTGGCCGCCATCCTGGCTGGCCCCTTCATTTCCGCTACCCTGTTCACCCTGTTGCTGACCTTCACCATTCGATCCGGTGCCGGCCTGTTGCTGGCCACTGCCGGGCATCGGTGGTCGTGTCGCCCCGAAAGCCGCAGCCTCGCGTTCGTGGTATTTTTCAACCTGCTCCGCCCAGGCCTCTTCTTCCTGTTCACGCAACTCCGGATCTTTCCGGGCCGCTTCGGTCGCTTCGTAGGGGTATTCTTTCAGCACATCGCTTGGTTCCCACTCATCGCTCTCGATGATCACATCCGTGATCTGATCCCGGATATTTTTCTGGGACTCCTTGGGAAGTTTGTCTATTTTTTGTTGTTTGGCCTGGGAGGAATAGCTTGTATTGGAAAAAGTTTCCTGGTCCCGTGCGCCCTCCAGTTCCATCCGGCGCCGATAGGCGTCTTCACTTTCCTCTACTTGTTCGCTGGATTCGTCTCTTTCGCCGGTTCCGGGCTCGTTGTCCTGGGCTTGCACAGCACCGGTGATGCTGAGAGAGAGAATCACGGTCAGGAGAAAAATGTGCTGTCGGCTGTTCATGGGCATATCTGTTCAGGCCTGCGCAAGGAGGCAGGATAAGATGTTCGTGTTATCCAGATGACCGGTATTACGCGACATTAGTTCCAACAGAGCTGTCATGCTCATTGATCTTCTACGGCGCGAACCAGGCGGAACCCGGTGAAATCGTTGCGGTCGCCGGCCTTCAGGTTGAAACGTGCCGGCAACCTGATTTCTTTTGTCCCGGTAAACCACGAGCCTCCGCGGGTCATCCGCGAGCTGCAGATACCGCGGCTCCATGCACTGCCATCCGCCGGAGCATCCAGGTAGGAGAGGTTCATGCAATCCAGGGTCCACTCGGCTACATTACCGATGACATCATAGATTCCGAAGGCATTGGGCTTGAGCGACCCGACCGGCAGGGTTTCCAGGGCGGCGGCATCACCACAGTCTTCGTGCTGCCAGCGCAGCCCGGTTTCGCTTCCCGCAATATTCCCGAACTCACAGGCTCGCGCAGGATCCCCGCCCGGCCACTCGCTTTCCTCACCGGCCCGGGCAATGTACTCCCATTCACTCTCACTGGGTAGCCGGTAGGACTGGCCGGTCTGCTTGTTGATCCAGGTGACATATTCCTGGGCATCGTTCCACGAGACCATGATGACGGGCCGGGAACCCCGTCCCCAGCCGTTATCGCGCGGGCGCACCGTGCATCCGCCTGCTGTGACACACTGGTCCCACTGCGCCATCGTGATCTCGAATACACTGACTGCGAAGGGCTGCGAGAAAGTGACCATTCTTTTAGGCTTTTCTTTATTCAGCGCAAAAGGTGAGGACTCCTCCGAGCCTTGCCAGTAGGAGCCCGCCGGCACAACCACCATGGTGGGGCAATTCGTGCAGTCCGTGAACGTTTTACCGGGACGCAAGGTCAGGTCGTCGATCGCCTCCAGCGCGGCCGCCACGCTGCTACCGTTGGGAAATGCATTTAGGTAAGTCTGGTAGGCGTCAATTGTATTGAGTTTCCTGGCCGCCTCGAAGCCCCGCACGTCGTTGATTTCATCACTCAGTTGCCTGCGCAGGTGGTGTGCCTCGTCGATATGAAGACCACCTGGCCAACTACTGATGTATCCGTCCATCGCGCCAATGGTTCGCGTGGAGCGGGCAATCGCCCAGGCCTTGTCATCCTCCTGCTCCTGTTCAAGACGCTGGCGATTCGCTTGCGCATCTGCGAGTTCGAATTCCTTGAGAAGAATCATTGCGTCCGCCTGGTGCAGGCCGTCCGGGAAGTTCTCCATGTGGGCTTCTATGGCGGACTTCGAGCCATCCGCTTCAAGCTGTTCCCAGGCCTTGTCGTCCAGCGCATCCAGCCGCGCCTGTGCCTGTGCATTATGGATTGACCGGGGATAGTCCTGCATGAACAACTGGTAGGCGAAAGCAGTATCAGCTTCGAGCGCAGCTTGCCAGCGTGCGGTCTCTTCAGGGGATGTGTAGTCAGGAGTTTTAAAACTGTCTCCTGCTCGAGGTGCCTCAACGGTCTCCAACTCACCTGTTGCTGGACCTTTTTTTCCACCGCCGCTGAGCAGGAAGATCGCAGCCCCGGTGATCGTGACCAGAAATATGATCAACAGGATAATAGGCAGCCATTCCCGACCTTCCCGCTCGATGTGTGTGGGGATATCCGTGGTGTGAGAGGAACGGGCGGCTATGCTGCTGCCAAAGTCAGACCGCCATTCACGCACGCTTTGCGGTCGTGATCGCGGTTCCACGCTGAGCCCCTGGCTGATGGCTTTGAACAGGCCGGCATACTCGCGGGCCGGGACCAGGCTGTTGAGTGGCTGTAAAGGGTCCGGATCTTTTCCGGCAATGGCTTGCTTGCGCTGGCTAGCTGCAACCGGGACCTGCCCCGTGATCGAACGGTAAAGCGTTGCCGCCAGTCCGTAAATGTCGGTCCATGGCCCGATGTTGCCGCGGGCTTCGGATTGTTCCGCTGCAGCGTATCCCTCACTGCCGAATTTCCATCGCGTGGAAGGACCGGCATCCAGCCTTTGTCCCGCCGCGCCGAAGTCGAGCAGGATTGGAACGCCGTTTTCCGTGACGTAAATGTTGGCCGGCTTGATGTCCTGGTGGATCACGCCTTTCAGGTGGATATACTCGAGTGCATCCAGCAGGGGCAGCGACAGGGCGAGCGCCTCCTCGGCGCTTAGAGTACCGCTTCTTTTGAGCAACTTGTGCAGTGCTTCGCCCCGATAGTAGGGCATCAGCAGATAAGCCGTGCCATTGGCCTCAAAGCACCTGAACACGGTAACAATATTGGGATGGTCCAGCGGTGCAACCGTGCGTCCTTCTTCGAGAAAGTGGGCCAGGCCCGCTGCAAGCATGGCTGCGGATTGCTCGTTGTTTGCCTGCAGCATTCCATCCTCTGCCCGCTGGACGTGGGCGCGTGGCAGGTATTCCTTCAGGGCAAACGACTGTCCAAGTAATTCGTCGGTAACGAGGTAAGTGATACCAAAAGCACCCTGTCCGAGAACCCGGTCAATCCTGAGTTTGTCGACGATCGACCCAGGTGCAAGGGCCAGTGTAACGGCGCTCATTCCTGTGCCTGGCTATCCGTTGCGGGACCCGGCAGAACTTCGTAACTAAAGCGGGCATTGCCGAGGACGATCATATCGCCCGGGCGAATGAACATGGTCTCGCCCTCCAGGCACGGAACTCCGTTTATCGAAGTACCGTTGCTCGAACCCAGGTCCGAGAGGGTGAGCAAGTCATCCGCTCCGTTCATACTCGCGTGCCGTCTGCTGACTGCCGCGCTGTCGATGATGAGGTCCGCATTGCCCCTGCCGATGACCAGGTTGATGGCATGGCTGCTCACTTCGCAGCTTGCTTCGAATGCTGTGCCGTCAGTCAGCAGACCACTGATGCGCAGATGACTGTCGAGGCCGGGTGCAGCGTATTCCGGGTCAGCTTCCTCTTCACTGCCCTGCGGTGGTTCCAGGCTGGATGAATACTTGGCTTCAACCGTTGAATCGCCGGTCTTGCTGTTGCGAATCCGGTGCAGCACCAGGCCGGACCCGATCAACAGCACTGCCGCCAGCAACCAGAGCCAGGCAGGCACCCCCTGTTGTTCAATAACCGGGCTCTCAGGCGCTGCTGGCTGCGCTGATGCATCTGCTATGGATTCCTCTTCGTAAGGCGGCAAAATAACCATTTCCACGAGGCTCTCATCATCCGGCAGTTGCTCCGCCTCTTGCGGCAGTTCCTCGCCGGCGACATCACCGGCCTCGATTTCCGGTGAGGCCCCAGTATCCTCAGACTCTTCAGCTGAATCCAGCTTGTGGTCCGAATCAGGCTCCGGTTCATCGCTCAGGGCATCATCACCGGGTTCAGGCACTATATCTTCCGCTTCGGGTAGTGCGGGTTCGTTGTCTGATCCGGTAACCGTGTCCGCTTGCTGGCTGCAGTCAGTGATGCGCGGCTCCAGTTGCATTTTGATCATGAGACGTTTCAGGGTTTCCTTCCACTGATAGCCGGGCGTTTCGGACGTCGACATGCTTTGCACACCATCGGCCGAGCTATACCCCGCCAGCATTCCGCACTCATCCAGCAGGGCACCGGTGACATTAGGCAGAGGGGACTGGCCTGAAATGACGGGCCTGCCATTTTCACCCAGGATGGTAACGGTGACCGGAATATCCAGTGGCGGGGCGCCCTGGGCAATCATTTCCGCCGGCGGAAACGCAGACAGGCGGACCTCGCTTCCATCCGTCAGCGGCGCAGCGGAAAAGCCGGCGCTCTTTCGCTGCAGTGCTTTCACCGACAGGACCTGGAGCCCCTCCTCGGGAAAGCGTTGTGTGATTTGGGCCGGCCTGCCATTGCGGATGATATCGGTTCCGCCGTCCAGCACGATGATTTCGTCACCAAAAGAAGCAAAATCCACCGGAACCAGGACCAGGCCGGAATCCGATATCACTACACCCGTCGTGGGTTCGACATGAGTTGCTGACACCAGCCTTAGAACGGGCACCGTCCAGCGCGGCATGGACTCAGCCTGTGACAGAGTCAGCTCGGCAGGCGACTGCGCAATGCATGGGCCGGCCGCAAGGAGCAAGCAGGCAAAGCAAAGCGGAATGATCGGTATTCGTATGAACCTGCGCATCAGGGCTGGTGGCCTTCAGGGAGCGTAAAGGCGATTAATCAGGTTATCCAGGCAGTACTGGCCTGCCCTGTTCAGGGCGTTTTCCTCCCGTCCCTGCACCACGTTCTGAATGAATACCAAAATTGCAGCCATTATCAACGCCAGCAGCGTGGTGCTGAATGCCACGCCCAGCCGTTCAGTAACCTGATAGAGCATATCCGGGCTTTCTACATTGGCGCGGTCGCCGGCATAGTTGAGCGCCAGCATGATGCCGATGACTGTGCCGATGAATCCCAGCGAAGGGATCAGCCAGGTGATGTAGCGAATGATGTTATAGCGCAGATCGATTTCATGCAGGTACAACTCCAGGCTGGAATTGAGCAGTGAGTTGGTCTGGTCGGCTGAATGGCTAAGGTTGAAACCCAGCACACAACGTTCGATCAGGCGCGGCACGAAACAGACTTTGCGATACTTGCTGGCGCGTACCTTCTGGTATATCGGCGTGATATCGTCGCCGGGGCGCAACACGGTTTCCTCGTCTTCCGGCAGATAGTTCCGGTCGATCTGGCTTTCTTCAAGACGTCCGGCCCGCCAACGGATTGACAACTCCCCCAGCCCGACAAAGAAAGCCAGCCACAGAACGTTCTGCACAGTGAACGGCCAGGTTGAACGCTTGATGTCCAGCATGATGGCTGCAGCACCGGGCGGCAGGAATCGTGACAGCAGGGCTATGACGACGATGGCCGTAATCAGGCTGACGATGAGTGTAGTGGTTCGCATAGTTGTCGGGCAGCCCGCGGCTACCTGTTTTCCTCGATATTACCTGTGATCGGGTTGCGTCTCGGATTTTCCAGGACGATCCTTGGCTTGGGCAGATCAAGCAAATGCTGGTCAAATACCAGCGGTTTTCCGCGCACCGAGTAACCTTCCCTGAGCCGCACCCGCTGATGACCGCCAAAGGCCTCGACCAGCTTTTGCAGTGGAATTTCTTCTTCTCCGAAGCGAATGCGGTCCTCAGTTCCAAGCACGACTTTCTTGATGCGTATCCATTGTTTGTTCCGGTTCAGAAAAGTCCCGTTACCCGAGTTCGCATCCTGTACCGCCAGGTAACCTTCGTCTGTGAGCCGGATTTGTGCATGAATGCGCGAAACAGACTCGTGATCCAGAACAATATCGCAATCGGCATCACGGCCCAGGGTCTTGGTTTTCATGGCCGCTATGATACATTGTATTTCCTTAACGAAGTGTTAACCGGTCCTAGTGCGAGTGCTAACAGGCCCTAACTGCACCCCTAAAATTAATGAGCAAGCAGGCCATGATTTTCCGCCGCAAGAATGACAGGTCCACCGGAGTTGAAAGTACAGCGCGCATGCGTGGCCGGGACAGTGCTGACAAGACTCGGGGAACTGCGTCAGATTCCGCTCAAAACCCACTGGCAAAACGCTTCCAGGCTGAAGACGAGCCCGATACTATTGGCCTGGACCAGCCCGCCAGGTTCCATGAGGCTACGGATAACGAGCCCGATGAAGTGGCAACGCGAATTCTGGCCGGTGCCGGAGTAGAGGAGGAGTCATTTGCGGTGGAGCCTCTGGAAGATCCTGTTGCCGGATTCCTGGTAGTGATCGGGGGGCCGGGCCGCGGCAGTGTGTCCAGAATCGGTTACGGAATGAATTCAATCGGGCGGCATTCCTCCCAGCGCGTTTCACTGGATCATGGGGACCAGCGTATTTCCCGCGAAAACCATTGCGTAGTCACTTTCGATTCTCTTACACGAAAATTTTATATACAGCCCGGTGAGGGATCCAATCTCGCGTATATAGACAATGAACCCGTGCTGGCGCCGATGGAACTGGCTGGCGGGAGTCACTTTCAGCTGGGAGACACCGTGCTGCGCCTGGTCGCCCTGTGCGGGGATGACTTCAGCTGGGAGAACTGACCGGGGCTATTCCGCCAGGGCCATGAACCCGCCTGCGTTGGTGCGTGCCAGCGCTTCCATGAACTCGACTGTACCTCTGTACTTGAAGTAGTCACCTACGGTCACAGCGTGAATTTCCTGCTGTCTGGAATTTGCCACCGTTATGCTTCTGACCAGCCGTCCGGGAGAGAGCCCATTGTTGTACGCCGGGTTGGGCAAGCCGTCACTGATCAGGATGATGGCCTCTGCGGGGCTGGCAAAGGCCTGATCGAATGCACTCAGCAGGGAAGATGAGCCTTTGAACTTGCGCGAGAGGCTTTTGAGAAAGTCGATGGCCTCCGAACGGCTGGAGTCCGTCATGGCAGCAAGGCCAGCACCTTTTGGCCAGCGAAAATACCTGGGGCCTGAATCCAGCTGCTGAAAGCCGAGAATACTGAACTCGTAGCCCGTCTGCAGCGAGTCCATCGCCCTGATCACCGTCCGCCGCACCAGGGCCTCGTGGCCGGACAGATAACTGTTCATATCCACCAGGAACATGATTCGCTTTTTATCTGTCTTGAGACCGAGAAATCGGAAAGTAACCTGGTTGCTCCCTTCTTTGTCCGGCGTGACCACCGGGCTGGGTGGCGGCGGCGGTGGCTGGTCGTTGCGCGCCTGTTGTTCCGCTTCCAGCGTCTCCAGTTCACTGGACACGACCTCATGCGCAGCCTGCAAGTCTTCTTGCCGCGTTTGTGCAGCCCTTAGCGCTTCGAGAATATCCTCCCTGCCTTGTTCGGTTTCCTTTAGCAGGGCCTGCGTCTTTCCCGCCAATGCCTCGAGGAAATCGAGGTCACCCTGTGAGCGCACTTCCTTCTGGTAGTCCGGCATGAGTATGATCGTAATGATAATGAAAGCGCCCATCGCAGATGCGAACAGGTCGATCGCAGAAAGCGAATAGACTTCGAAATTGCGCCGCCGCATCCTCACCGCGAAACCCCCACGAAGTCACCTCTGTTCTGGTTCGCCAGGCTTTGCAGGAACATGACGAGCCCACGGTTCTGGGTGTAGTCACCGATGGCGACCGTGTGAATTTCCTTTTTCTCGAAGCGGTTCAGACCGCCAATGTCCTGCAGGATGAATCCGGGTGAGTTATCCGGCTCACCGTCGCTCATCAGGATGACGGCCTCAGCCGGGTACTGTAATGCTGACAGTACGGCGTAATGCGTTGGAGTAGATCCTGAGAAGCGGCGGGCCAAAGAACGGGTAAATTCACGCGCCGCCTGCAGGTTTTCGGGTGTGGCCTGGATCAGGTCAGTACCGTCCGGATAGTTCCAGAGCACCGGAGACGGATTGCCCTGGTAGCCGATGATTGCGAACTCATTGCTTTCATCCAGCGGTTCAAGAACCTCCAACACGGATTTGATCATCAGGTTGGTATAGGAAATCATGCTGCCGGACATGTCGATGACGATGACGAAGGTCTTGGCTTCTGTTGCCAGCCCGAGGATGGAAAATTCGATTCCCGCTGTCAGCGCCTCGGGCTCCGGTTCCTCAATGACTTCCTCCACTGGTTCCGGAACGGGGACGGGTGTGTCCGCAAGCTGGGTTTTGATGTCCGCCATTTCCTTGCGGATTCGTGAGATCTGGGCCTCTACTCCCCGGTTTGCCAGGTCCTGGTCCTGCAGCTCACTTTGAGCAAGCCGCTGATCTGAGAGCAATTCGTCGATTTCACCGGAGGCCAGCCGCCGTTGCTCCATGATGTCTTCGATTTTTGCATAAGCGTCATCGCTGCCTGCGTTTCGATAATAGGGGAATAGCAGCATAACCAGCAGAATAAAGGCGCCCAGCGCCGATGCAAACAGATCAATCGCAGAGGTGCTGAAGACGGCTATGTTTCGGTCAGGAGTTCGCATAGGTAAAATTCGCGTGGATCATTATAGACCGCTCTGGGAAAAAAGGTTTGCTCTGCATTTATCACACTGTGTCGATAAGCAGTTGACGATTCAATCCAACACGGCTATCAATGTCGCTGTGTGTATCAACTCTTTTAACCGGAAGCTGGCCGCGATCGCGTTGGTCTTGTCTTTCTTTGCTTCCGGGCCTGTCCGCGCAGCAGAGCCTTCCGAGGTGGTGTCGCCTGCAAAACCCGCTGAATACATGATCTATCAATACCCGGGTGTGGCGTTGCTTATCCGGATTGATGCGCTTGAGATTGAGTTCGAAGCCAGGGTTTACGACCCCGAACGGGCGCTGATCAGCTCCTCCCGCGTACCTTCCCGGCGCATAGGTCCCGTCTACCGGTTAATCGATGCAGTCGATGCAGCCCGTCAATTGATTATCGAGGTCACTCCGGCCCAGCCCAGTGACCGGTCCCGGATCAGGTTGCAGCTGGTCCAGTTGCCGATGGACGAACGGACCAGCGCCTTGCAATTCGAAGCATTCCAGCTGATGTCACTGGCGGCGGACAGCACAACGGCCAGCGATTCCACTACCTGGGCCATGAAAACCTACACCTTCCAACGCGCAGCCAACGCTTTCGAGCAGTTGGGCTGGGAGGAATTAAGGCTGTGGAGCGAGTATTTCGTGGCCCACCTGGTTTTCTACCAGCTGCAGGATCAGAATTCAGCCATTGAACTTGCGCAGAAAGTCCAGACTGCGGCAAGGAAGGCGGGCTTCGGTGTGATCGAGATGGCTGCCCTGCAACTGGAGGGCGCCGCTTTGCTTGCTATATCACCAGGGGGGCAAGGGCTGCCTGTCCAGGAAAGATTCAGCGAAACGCACAGGGTCCTGGAGGCGGCTTCCGAACTCGCCGATAGCCTCGGTTTCCAGTCTGAGAGGGCATTGGCCCTGTTTAGTGATGGTATCGCCTGGGAGAGGCAGGAAGATTTTACCCGGGCGCTGACGCGGTATCGCCTGGCGCTTGAAATTGCTGTCGCGGCAGGAGATAGCGAAATGGCAAACCGCATACGCAACAGCGCTGCATTTGCCTATGAAACCCAGGGTAGTATTTCGGGCGCCATCGAAATGCTGGACCAGATCGGCGATGAACTGTCTGAACAAGAAGCAGCCGTGGAATTGGCACAAAGCCTGTACGAAAAAGGCCGCATACTGAACAGCTCCTACCGCTACCGTGAGGCAACTGGCGCCTTGTCGAAGGCGCTCAAGCTGCAGGAGACCACTGGTTCCGGGTATCTTATGACGCACACCGGGTTCGCACTGGGGCAGGCTTACTACGGTGTCGGCCAGATGGATCAGGCCGTCAAAACGCTGCGGGAATCCATCGCCCGGACCCCGGCCTCCGGGCACCAGCAGGAACTGGAGAAGGCCCTGCGCATGCTGGCGGCCGTTCACCGATTCCAGGGTAGTTTTGACGCGATGTCAGAGGCCCGCAATGAACAGGCGGTATTTGTCAGCTCAGACCAACAGCGGGCCCGCCACATGTATGAGCGGGCACTGGACTTACTCGCCGTAACAGGGGCTGAGATCCCCGCTGCCCGGTCTTTGCTGAAACAAAGCTACCAGTTGGCCAATGCCTCGGGAAAGCCGCTGTTGGCGCATCAAGCGCTGCTGCTGCTGTGTACGGAGGGAGTTGGAAGCGCCAGGGCGCCGCAGGAGTGCTCACGGGGCAAGCTGCGTCAGTCCTTCGACTACCTGGTTTCAGCAGGTAGCCCAAAATATGCTCTCGCGGCCCGGTTTGCCTGGTCAAAAATACTCCGCCGGGAAGGCCGGCTTTCGCAGGCGATTCAGAATATGAGCCAGGTCGTCGATGAAATCCGCTATTTCCGCAACGTTCTTCCCGGCGTGCTGGGGGGCTGGTATTGGGAGAGCCGGGACCGGATCTTCAGTGAGCACATGTCCTTGGTCCTGCAGCAGTCCACGCAGGGCAGTGCAAAGACAAAAGATGGCAGGCAAGCCTTGTATGCGCTGGAGCGGCTGAGGGAAATCGTGAGTGCAGACAGTAGCGGAAATCCAGCCGTGGGCCATGCCGGCCGCGCAGGTGATTCCGAGAGCATTCGATCCATGCTCGCTGCCCGGGAAGATGTTCTAGACGGAGCCGCCGCTTTGCAGCGAGCACCTGAAATCAATGATGTGCTGCATAAAAGCAGGCAAGACTTCGAGAGATTGGAGCCGGGTCTGGCAGCGGACAGCCTGGATCGGCTGATTGGTCAATTACATGATGAGACAGCCCTGCTGACCTATTCTTTCTCCAACGATGCTATCCACGCGATCGTTGCTGTACGAGCCGGAGTCCACTTATTCAGCTTGTCCCATTCCGAGGATATCCGATCCGGGTTAAGCGAGTTAAGGAGGAATCTCGGAAATCCGTTTGCCATGGAGAACGATCGCCTGGACATGCTGGGCCGTTTGATGGTGAAGCCTGTTGCTCATTTGCTGCCGGAACTCGTGTATCTGATGCCGAGTGGGCCGATGAGCGGTATTCCTTTTGATCTGATCCGTATGGATGGTCAATACCTTGCCGAACAACACAGCATTGTTAACCTGATGTCACTGTTTGCCCTTGAGAAGCCGCCTGGCCGGGTTGATAGTGGGGAAATTGACCTGTTTTTCCTGGCCGGTAACCCGGATATCAAGCGCGAAGTGTTCAACTACGAGCAGGAAATGTCCGCAGAACTACGCGCAGTGACCGATATTTTTGTCGGCCCGGCTCTGCACATCGTGCAGGGTTCAGCCCTGCAACGAGATGAATTCCAGGATGTGCGTTTCGAGAAGGCGGATGTGATTCACTTGGCTATCCCCGGGATGATCAGCCTTGAATTTCCCGCGCAATCGAAATTGATGTTGTCCGGGACAATGGAAAACCCGGGAAAGGAGTTCCTCATGCCACAGGATTTTCAGAACAAACAGTTTAATGCATCCCTTGCTGTTCTCAGCTCAACTCGTGTGCAGGGTTCGAGCGGGTCGAACTTTAGTGGTTACCTTGGATTCGTAACGGACTTGCTACAATCAGGTGTCGATGTAGTCGTGGCCAGCTTGTGGCTGCTCGATGATCCTGATCTTGCGCGCTTCATGGATATTTTCTACAGGAATCTGGCTGATAATCCGAATGTGCCAATGGCGCTGCTTAAGTCCAGGCGGCAGGTATTATTGAGCCCGGAAACTGAAAATGCCGGTCTTTGGGCCGGGTTTCAGGTCTACATTCAGTAATTCCTGTACGGTAAACGCTTGCCTGATCGGTCTCCAGACTTCAAAATGGTGGGCAGTCTGTCATATTGATTGGTCATGCCGGGTAGGAAAGGAGAGAAGAACATTGGATAAACGAAAATTTCTGGTAGTTGTTGATCCTTCTCACGAACAACACGTAGCGCTGGATCGCATGGTCTCGAGGTTGAAGGCGGGGCCGAAGAGAGATCTCGAAATTCATCTTTTTATCGGATTTGAAAGTGACGACAAAAGTGATCCTGATGTGCCTGAAGAGGTAGTCTGCGGGCGTGAGTGGAGGCGTGAACTATTTCGGCCCCTGATCGAACTCGGCGTTGATTTCACTGCAGAGCTTTTCTGGACCAGGCATTGGCGAAATTCAATCATCGGCGCTGCCCATCGTTATGGCTGCGATGAAATCATGTTGTCCAAGTCATCAGCGGAGAACAAGCGTGGCATCACAGATTCCAAGTGGCAACTGCTCAGGCAGGCGGATTGTGAAGTCGTCATCGTAGGTAGTGAAACCACCGGAGCTCTCAGTTGTATCCTGGCGGCCGTAGATACTCAATCCAAGGCTGCTGAAGACGGGCCCATGAACGAGAAAATACTCGAGCGCGGCAGGTATCTCGCTGATTTTTATGGCGCTGATTATCATATTGTCAATGCGTACAAAGACAGTGAAGATTTTCCGGACCGTGCGCTGATTCAGCGAATGTCGGGTGTCCCTCTGGAAAACATTCACCGGGATATGGGCAAGCCGGAAGATGTCATCTACGATGTCGCAAAGAAGGTTAACGCCGATATTGTGATCCTGGGTTCCAAGCCCCGTCATAGTATCCGTGCAGCCCTGCGCGGCAATACCAGTGAAAAGGTCATGGATAGATTAGATATTGACGTGCTCGCTTTGAATTGACATCGCAAGCCGCCTGGTGGCCACATGAAAAGAGCCCCGCAATTGCGGGGCTCTTTTTTTTCTGACAAATAGTTGCTTAATCAGCCCTGGGGAAGGGCGTCCAGCATTTCGTCTCGTTCCTTGGGCTTGTATTCAGGTAGGTCCTGATCCATCAGTTCACGGCGCCTGATTTCGCTGTCAACATAAGCAATCCATTGGGTTGCCGTCCGTTTGGAACGGTTGTCCTGACTGGCGCGTTGGAATGCGCGCCGCGCCTGCTCCAGGCGTTTCTGGTTGAATAGCGCCATGCCCAGCATGATGTTGGCCTGGTCGTTGCGCTTGAGGCCGCCCAGTTTCAGTCCTTTCTGAGCAGCTGTTGCGGCACTTTTCCACTGTTCGAGGTTAATATGCGACTGGGCCAGTCGAATGTACAGTTCGCCATCATCCGACATCTCGGCCGCGGTGCGCAGAGGCGGGATGGCTTTCTGGTCTTCCCTTGCCTGGTACCAGGCCTGGGACAGCAGCCTCAGGTTGCGTTCATTGGCATCCACCACCTTCGCGTCTATTTCCTTTTGCAGAATGGTGGCGGCCTTGTAAGGCAAACCGTGCAGCAGGTATAGGTTGGCGAGATTGGTGGCATGCGAAGAACCGTGAAGAAAGCCTTTCTCGTACAGTACTTCGGTTAGCACCAACTGCTTCTTGGTGTCGCCCAGCTCACTGTAGATGCCTGCCAGCGTCAGGATGTAGGTATCCTTGGGATAGTAAGCGATCAGCTCCAGGACTACGTCGGTCATGTTGTCGTAGTCCTTCATCTCGAAGTAAATTACGCGTAGCAGCAGCAGCCAGTTTTCTTTCGGTTTATGCCCCTGATCCCTGAACATGTCAACTGCGGTTTTGATGGGTACAAGAGCCTCTTCATACCTTGCCAGCTGGAACAGGGCCTGCCCTTCGAGCATATAAACATCAGCACTGGGTTCTTCAATCGAAGTCATCAGCTGGCGAATGGTAGTGAGTGCGCCCTCGTAGTCCTCTTGGGTGAATTGCAGTTGTGCCTTGGTCTTGAGCGTACTCATCATGAGCGCTTCAGGCAGATCGGGCTGCTTAAGGACTTGGTCATAAGCCTTGATGGCTTCCGGATAGCGTTCCTGCAGGTAATAGGAATAAGCGGAAAGATTGAACACCTGGGCGCGCTCGTAATCGCTCAACTTGCGCTCAGTCATATCATTGATAAGCTTCTGGGCAGTCGCATAATCCTGGTTTTCAACCAGTTCCTGAACCTCGGTCAGTTTTTCATAAACCTGCTGGCTCATGGCAACCGTTTCCTTGGTCTTCCTGCTCTTGCCTTTGTCTTTGTCATCCTGGGCCATCGCTGTCGTGGACAGGCCCAACAGACAACTTAATATCAGGGCCGCCAGGACAAGAATTGATCTTGACCGTTTAGTTCTGCTCACTGAGCTGTTATTCAACGATTTCATAGGTAAATTTGTTTTGAACACCACGTACTTCAACGGCCTGGCCGTCGATTACTCGGGGTTTGTACTTGAATTTCAATGCCGCCTGCAGCGATGCGCGTTGGAACAGGGAGCTGGTGCACATGCTTTCGACTATAACCGGATCACGAATGGTTCCCTGGCGCGTTACGGTGTACTGGACAACGCAGTAACCTTCGATACCGCGTGACAGAGCACGCTGGGGATAAATAGGTGCAACTTTCACGATGGGCAGGTAGTCGCCTTCGCCGATACCCAGGCTGAATCCTCCGGACATCTCAATGTCCGTCTCAACAGGTACGGCTGAAATGGCGATTTTCTCCGCGTTGGGATTCAGGCTTTCCAACTGCGGCGTGGGTGGCTGCGGTGGTGGTGTTTCAGGCGGTGGTGGCTTCTTGGGTTTGAGTTGCCTGCGTTGGATGTTTTCGTCGCGTTTCAGGCGGACGAAGTCAAGGATGTGCCCGGATGCGCTCTCATTAAGTTCTCGATCTGCGGTATCGATCAGGTACTGCATCATCCAGAACAGGCCCGCGGTAACTGCCAGAGCGATCACGATACCAATCGCCAGGCGGACAAAATGTCCGCTTTGATTTAAGGAAAGTGAATCAAGAATCGTGGCCGACATGGCGTACCTCTCTATAGCTCATTCGCAGCGATCGAGATATTGAATACACCGGCTGAGCGTGCTGCATCCATCACCTGGATCAGGGTATCCGTCTTGGATTCCTTATCCGCCTGGATCACCACTGAACCCTGTGGGTTCTCGGCGTGAAGCCGCTCGATATTTGGCCGCACCGAACGGATATCTATCTGGCGGCGGTCAATCCAGATGTCATTGTTCGGACCGATAGCGATCAGGATGTTGGCCTTTTCCTGCTTAACGGCTGTTGCCGCGTCCGGACGGTTAACCTCGATACCTGCTTCCTTGACAAAAGTTGCTGTTACGATGAAGAAAATAAGCATGATGAACACCACGTCCAACATGGGCGTGATGTTGATTTCCAACTCTTCTTCTTCAATGTTCTGGGCTAAATGCTGCCGCATATTTCTTCTCCTTCAAAAGCACGCCGTGGCTCAGCCGTGCTCGATAATCAGTTCGTCCGCCATGAAATCGCGTTCACGCCGAGCCTTGTTTTCCAGGTATGCTGTCATGGCTACGCCAGACAGTGCCGCGACCATGCCAGCCATGGTCGGGACCGTGGCCTTGGACACGCCTGAAGCCATCGAACGCGGGTTACCCGAGCCGGATATGGCCATCACTTCGAACACCTCGATCATTCCGGTCACCGTACCCAGCAAACCGAGTAATGGGCACAGGGCGACGCAGGTCTTGATCAAGGCCAGGTTGCGTTCTGCATTGGCAGATACGTGTGAAATGATGCGGTTCCGGATCTGATGGGCTTGCCACGATGAATAATCGCTGCGCTGATCCCAGAGGTTATGGGCTTTTCTGACCAGCTTCTTATGGCCGGTGCGCATATACACGAGACGCTCGATGATCAGCATCCACATGAACAGCGTGACCAGGCCGATGACCCGGAGTACCGGGCCACCGAGCTCAATAAAGTCCCTGATGGTTTCCAGGAATGGCAGATAGTAAAAAAGAATATCCATACCGTTTTTCGCTTATGCGGCCTGGCGCTCAGCCCGTTCGGACAACATACCCGCGGCTTCTTCCTGCAGGATCTGGGTCAGGCGCTTGGCGCGGCTCTGAACCAGCGTATGCAGGAATACCATCGGGATGGCGACAACGAGTCCGAGTACGGTGGTGACGAGGGCCGTTGAAATACCACCTGCCATCAGCTTGGGATCACCCGCTCCATACAACGTGATGGCCTGGAAGGTGATGATCATACCCGTCACCGTGCCGAGCAGGCCCAGCAGTGGCGCCACGACTGAAATGATCTTCAGGAATGACAGCCAGGAGGTGAATTTCGGCGTTTCCTTCAGGATGGCCTCTCCGAGTTTCAGCTCCAGGCCTTCTACATCCACGCCCGGGTTGTCGAGCGCGATCTTGATGACGCGGCCCAGTGGATTGTTACCCGCCTGTTCCAGGTTCCTGGCCTGACGAGCGCATTTTGCCGCCGTGGCTGAGAGTGCCAACAACCGCCACAAGGCGATGACCAGGCCAACGATTCCAAGAACGATGATCACGTAACCGACGATTCGACCCTGGTGGATTCGCTCCATCAGGCTGGGTGACTGCACCAACAGCCCGAGTAACTGGCCGCGGGTCGGATCGATTGCGAAGGCATGCAAGCCCGAATCTGCTTCTTCCAGATCTTCCGCCCGGCTGGTGTAGCGACTTTGTGGCTGTCGTTGCAATTCCACGACCCGGCCAGTTTCCGGGATGTACTCCAGATATTTGCCGTCGGAAACAACATTGAACAGGCCAACACGGGTGACGATACGCTCCTCTTCTTCGCCATTGGCATTGATCACGGTGGTTGGAATTGCCACGACCCTGGCGGACTCGGTCATTTCACGCTGAAGTTCAAACCAGATCCTCTCGATTTCTTCCATCGATGGCATGCGGTTGGTCTGTCCCATTTTTTGAGCGAAGGAAGTCAGCCATTCGGTTCGATCAGGGAACTGGATCTGCGTCAGTGAACTGTCAAAATTACCGCGGGCGTCACCTGCGGCCTGCTGCAACACACCGAACAGTTCTTTCAGGTCACCGAGACGCTCCTGTAGCGCGTGCTCAAGATCGATGATCTGGACATCATTTGCTTCAAAGGTGTCCTCCAGTTGCTGTGAACGCTGTTCCTGGCGGCGTTGCTCTGCGTTAGCGTCGGCCAACATCTGTTGCTGACGTGCCCTGTCGCGCGAAAACGCAGCGATCCGCGCCTTGTTTTCGGCTGCGTCTTTGACCCGGCCCTGTTTCACCTGCTCAAGCAGTTCAGCCATGGATACGGCCTGTGCTGCGTAGACACTGCTGCCCAGTCCGAATGCCAGCAATGCGATCATTGCTGCCTTGGTAAATCTGGTGATCATGAATCTGGTGATCATAATGTTTCCTCCGAAGCAGCAGAGACGGGAACGATCAGCAGATCAGGTGCGATCTGTTTACGCGCTATCCTGATCCCTTGAGCGACCTGTGTCTTGTATTTTTCCGGAGGCAGTTCGACGTATGCGCCGGCACTTACATCCCACGCACCGGTGTGCTGTCCGCCCACTGATTGATAAGTCAACGAGATGCGCCCTATACGCAGAAAATCGACTTCCTGCGAACGGCCGTCGATTTCCACCGAGCCTCTGTAAGCCTCAATCGTGCGGCCGTAATCATTTTCAATCTGATAGGCCTCGATAACGCGCCGGAATTTTTCCGCGGCCGTGACGTCTGAGCGCTCCATCATGCCCCGCAGGCGTTCCAGCCGATCCTGACGTTCTTTCATCAGAAAGGGCGTATCCAGTTGGATGAATACTTCGAGGGAGTCGATCATTCGCGTCATCATCGGCACAATCTGGCGCTCGATCAGCGCCACGTTGTCGATGGATTCGGCAATTGCGATTTTTTCCGCTTCCTGGTTGTTGACTTGTCTTTGCAGCAGTCCGTTGTAGACCAGGAGGCCGTCGATAACCTTAGTGACAGTTTTATATTCAGCAAGCAAGGTGTCTGTCTGGTCGGCAATTTGTCCGATACGCTGCTGTTCAGCAGCACCCGCATCGGCTCGTTTTTCACCTTCCTGTGTGACCTGGTTCACGGTCGCCTGAGCAAACACTGCCGCGGAAAAACCGGCAGTGAGGAGCACAGACATCAGTGTGCACGACATGAGTTTTATATTCGTTCGATTGATTAGCATGCTAGATCTCGGTTTTTGAAAAGGGTGATAAATTTTCGAAATGGGTCATTCGGAACCAATTACTGTAAGTCCAGTGGAATGCATCAGTCAATCGTTTATGACGAACATTCGATAACGATTCAACGCAACTAACACAATTTTTACAAAATCAGGCTGTGAATCGTTGAATTTTACATACATTTGTCTGCTATGCGACAAGTGCCGGACGCCTCGAATTGATTGGCTCAGATGCTACCATACTGGAATCTGCGACTCGAAACATTTTCACTGTATAATTCGCGGCCACATTATTTTGGCACAAGGCCTGGGCGCATCAGAATGATTTTTCCGAAATACCTGACTTTCCTGTTGATGGCATCACTTCTGATCGGTGGCCCGGCCCCGATAAGGGCTGATACGCTCGATCTTGAAATTCTCGGTTGGGTTGAAAACGCACAACTGCTCAATCCCGCAATTACGCTGAAAGCAAAGCTCGATACAGGTGCAGAAACATCGTCGCTGGATGCCGAAGTGATAAAGAAGTTCCGCAAAGACGGAAAGCGCTGGATCAGATTCAGGATTTCCGATCGTGACAGCGGACAGGAGTACATCATTGTCCGGGAGCGAGTGCGAACCAGTTACGTTGTGCAGCATGACGGCAGCACCCAGCGACGTCCGGTTGTTGAAATGAGTGTGTGTATCGCTGATCGGGTGATCCACACGGAAGTGAACCTGATCGATCGGAGCGAGTTCATCTATCCCCTGTTACTTGGCCGCAGCGCGCTTGAATTTTTCGCTCTGGTCGATCCGGGCAATACCTTCCTGAGCGAGCCGGTATGTGAGCCGGAAACCGCTGATGCCGGCGCAGGCGGTTGAGCAAGAATCGCCAATGGATCGTCCTTTCCCTGTTGTTGCTGGCAATGGGTGGGCTGATTTTTACCTACAAGGTGCTTTGGCTCGGCTTTCCGCCTCTGCCTGATCTGACAAGTGAACTGTGGACGATACAGGTGCGGCTGGAGATCCGGCCGGAGGCCGGTCCGGTCCGGGCAAGCCTGATTTTGCCGAGCCGGTCCAGCGGCTATATCGTCAGTAAGGAGAATTTCATTTCCAGAGGTTTTGGCCTGACCGTGGAAGAAGATTTGTTTCGACGCCAGGCCGACTGGGCAATCCGGCATATGTCCGAGTCGAAGACACTGTATTACCGTGCCACAGTCATGCCCGATACACGCACCAGGCGTTTCGCAAAAACGCCCAGGCAGACTCAGGTACCCATTCTCGAAGAACCGTACGCCAGCGCGCTGGCGGATATCGTTGAGGAGGTCCGGGAAGAATCAGCCGATGTCGAATCATTCACCGCAGCCATCCTGTCCAGACTGAACGGTATTGCGGTCGATGAAAACACCAGCCTGTTTTTATCTGACACGGAGACGCCGCTTGAAAAAGCACGTCTGGCAAAGACTTTGCTCGCGGGGGCGGAGATTCCAAGTTTACTGGTCCATGGCGTGATGTTGCAGGCTGATGTACAGCGGGCGCCCGTACACACCATGCTGGCGGTGTACGATGGTGACGACTGGCTATTGTTCGATCCCGGCACCGGTCATCAGGGCATCCCTGATGATTTCATGATCTGGTGGCGTGACGACGAAATAATGGCAACAGTGAGCGGCGCCAGCTTGCAGGATGTGCAAATTTCCATCAAGCGAAGGCTGGAGAGTGCGCTGGACCAGGCGACACGAAGAGTGGAGATCGAGAATTCACGAATCGGCAAGATCTCAGTGTTGCAACTTCCGGTGCAGACCCAGTCTGTTTACGAACTTCTCCTGTTGGTACCTTTCGGCATCCTGGTTGTTGTTATCCTCAGGAACTTCATTGGTTTTAGCTCCTTTGGCACTTTCGCGCCGGTATTGATCGCCCTGGCATTTCGCGAAACCGAACTGCTGAAGGGTATTCTGCTGTTCATATTGATTGTTTCATTGGGTCTCTTTTTCCGATTCTACCTGGAACGCCTGCGCTTGCTCCTCGTCCCCAGACTGGCGGCGGTCGTCACCATCGTAGTCTTACTGATGACCACGATCAGCATGATCAGCTACCAGCTTGGCATCGAAACCGGACTATCGGTTTCCCTGTTCCCCATGGTCATTATTTCGATGGTGATCGAACGTATGTCCGTGGTGTGGGAAGAACGCGGCGCCGCCACTTCGATTCGTGAAGGTCTGGGTAGCCTGTTTATGGCTGCGCTGGCCTACCTCGTGATTTCGATCGACATACTGGCCTACTGGGTTTCAGTGTTCCCCGAGGTCAACCTTGTGGTGCTGGGCATTATCATCGCGCTGGGCCGTTACACCGGGTTCCGACTCACTGAGCTGGTTCGCTTCAGTTCACTATCCGACAGCAGGGGAGGCTGACCGTGCTGGGCCGGATAATGCGAATGAAACGTTCGGGTGTGCTGGGGCTGAACCGGCGCAACGGTGAGTACATCATGAAATTCAATCACCGCCGGTTCTATCCACTGGTGGACGACAAGGTGATTTGCAAGCAACGCCTGCAGGAGCAGGGTCTGGCGGTACCCCGGTTGATCAGTGTCGCCCGGTCAATGCGCCAGGCTTCGCAAATCGACGAATTGTTGCAGGATAACAACGAGTTCGTTATTAAACCGGCACATGGCAGTGGTGGAGATGGCATCCTGGTGATCAAAGACCGGAAAGCCGATTACTTCGTGGACTCCGATGGCCACATGGTTCAGCACGCTGACCTGGAGCACCACATCACCAATGTAATTGGCGGTTTGTATTCTCTGGGCGGTCAACCCGATTCCGCGATGATCGAATCCCTGGTACATTTTGACCTTGCTTTTTCGAACCTGACTTATCATGGCGTGCCTGATATCCGCGTCATCGTCTACCGTGGCTATCCCGTGATGGCCATGACTCGCCTGCCCACCCGACAGTCCCATGGCAAGGCCAATCTTCACCAGGGAGCGATCGGGGTCGGTATTGACCTGGGCAGCGGTGTAACCGTGGGGGGAGTTTCAGGTAATAATCCGGTTTCCGTGCACCCGGATACCGGATCTGAAATCGTTGGTTTTCAGATTCCGTACTGGAGCCAGATAGTGTCCATGGCGGCGCGCTGTTACGAAGCAGTGGAGCTGGGCTACCTGGGTGTCGATATCGTGCTGGACCGTGACCATGGACCGCTGATACTGGAACTCAATGCGAGACCCGGACTCAATATCCAGATCGCCAATCGCCGTGGGTTGTGTGAGTGCCTGGATGCTGTGGACAAACTCGATTCCCTGGACGCGAGTCCTGAACAGAGGGTTGAATGGTCCTGCCGTGCTTTTGGTGTGCCGGAATCTGACCTGTTGACTCAAGTGCCCTGGTGAACGACCAATTCCTCCGAGTGTTCAGCCTTTAAGCCGTGGAAGTGCGTGTGTGCCTCGCGAAACTGGTTCAGGGCCCTTTCCAGGTAAAGGTTGACCTCGTCCACATATCCGTCGGTGGATGCTGACCACACTCGATTGATGTAGCGCTCACCAGCGGCAAAATTGCTCATCACGTCGGCGTAATTCTGCATGCCGAAAACATGAATCATGCTCTCTCTTGCCTCGGCGAAATTATTCAGGTCATCGCGGAACAGGCGGTCGATTTCGAAACGCGCCTCGTAGGTGGGTAGCTCCTCTTTGTTTTTGCACAGCAGTTCCAGCTTGGCCAGGATCTTGTCCAGGCACTTGCCCAGCAAGTCGATATTACCGGCAAGCTTGCTTCCGGCATGCGCCTCCTCGTGATGAGCTTTGCGGGATAACCACAGCCCGACGGCGCCGATCAGCAACACCGGGGCCAGCCATGACCAGTTGATTTCCCGTGGATCGAGCACCGCAAGGAAAGAGCCGGCGAGAAACGAACCGAAAACCAGCAATATGGCAATTGTCTTCATCATTACACTGCCCCCAGGATCATGGATATCGCAAAGCCCACACCAACAAGAGCTTCACCGACGATAAAGCCCGCTGCCACCGGGATGCCAACGTTTTCTGCATGCGTTTGTCCCAGTTTGTGATCCATGATGACTCTCAACACGGTGCCGATGCTGTAAGTCAGTACGATATTGAAGGGCAGATAGAAGCCCAGCCCGACCGTGATTCCCAGGCCCGGCTGGAAAATGCTCAGCATAGCGCCCAGGCCTGCGCCAGCCAGGTACTTCTGGCCCGGGACATCACCGCCCATGATGCCGTTTACCATGCTGGCCAGGGCCTGCCCTTGCGGGGCCGGCAATTTTTCACTGCCCAGCACGTAAGCTTCGTGCAGAACGAAAATCAACGCCATGACAACGATCGGCCCCAGCCATGCACCAATGAACTGGCCAAGTTGCTGCTTCCTGGGTGTGGCGCCGACCAGGTAACCTGTTTTGAGGTCAAGCATCAGATCGGTTGCCTGCGACATTGCCACGCAGGCGGCGGCGCCAACCATAATGGCTGAAACGACGGCGGCCTTGGTTTCACCCAGACCGCTCGAAATGAAAATCAGGATGGTAACGGCTATCAAGGTCATGCCGGATAGTGGTGACCAGTTTGTGCGGCCAATGGCCTCGCTGAGAATGACGCCGGCAATCCACACCCAGAGCGTTCCGACCAGGGCCATTACCAGGCCGCGCCCGAGGCCCATTTTTTCAGTTGAGAGAACCGCCATCGTGGCCAGCAGCACCGTGGCGCCGACGATAGCGCCGTATAGCAGCTTGATCGGCATTTCATCCTGCGACATGGCGGCCCCGGATTTTGCCGCGTTCTGCATGCTGCGCACCGCGCTGACGATCATCGGGAATGCCATGACGACACCCGCTACTGCGCCACCGATGAGCATGCCTATTCCGACCGGACGAAACAACAGCAGGCGCAACGCATCGGGCTCGCTGGTAATTTCACCACTGGCCGGGTCGAGTGGAAACAACTCGAGGCCGGACAATGCCGGAGCCAGGATCCAGTAACAGACATAACCACCGATGATAAAAGCCACACCTCCTTTGCCGGCTATATAACCAACACCGATGGTGAGCAGTGAAAGATACCAAACGCCATTCATATAACCCGGCATGCCGATCAGGCTGCCCAGGTCAAAGTTATCGACACCGCTGGTCTGGCTGATTGCGTGGAGGCCGCCGCTGGCCAGGGCTCCCCCGATCAGCAGCATGGCCTTGTGAATTCCGGCACCGGGTGACTTGAGGATCGTGGCCACGGCAACCCCACCGGGGTAGGTCAGCCTTTCGTAATCGATCATTTGCTTGCGCAGCGGAATGATGAAGCCGATGCCCAGGAATGCGCCGGCAATGGCGCCAAAAGTCAGCAGCACCGGGTTGAAATCATTGCCGTATCCCAGGATGAAAATGGCCGGCACCGAGAACATCATGCCGGCGGATGCGCCGTTGACTGCGCTCGCCACAGTTTGCACGATGTTGTTTTCAATGATGCTGCTGCGGCGCAGGATGCCGCGCAAAATACCAAAACCGAGTATGGCCGCCAGTTCAGATCCCTCGATCGAGAATCCGAGAATCAGCGCGGCATAGCCAATACTGACCGCGATAATGGCGCCCAGGAAATAACCAACCAGAATAGCTGCCCAGGTCAGTTCGGGATAGGGTCCGTGGCGGATGACGGCGGATGGGGAGGAATCAGTGTTCATATTTTTCTTATTTCTCATTAAAGAAACTGAATTTACCTGTAGGAGGCCGCCATGCGGCCGAAAGACGATATTTACCCGCCATGTGGCTGAAAAAATTCTGGGCCAAAAACCAGCGGTCGGCCGCATGGCGGCCTCCTACAGGCCATATGCCCATACCAGGACGAGGGTCAGAATCAGCCATAGCCCGATGGAGAGAGGCACACCCACACGAACGAAATCACTGAATTTGTAGCCGCCGGCATTCATCAGCAGGAGATTGGTCTGGTAAGCCATCGGCGTGGCGAAACTGAGGTTGGCGCCAAACAATACCGCCAGTACAAAGGGTTCCAGCGGCATGCCCAGCCTCTGGGCAATTCCGATGGCAATCGGTGTTCCGATCACGGCTGCGGCGTTGTTGGAGACGACGTTGGTCAGGATGCCCATCATCAACATCAAGCCGCCCAGCACGATGGACGGTGGCGCCCCGAAAGTAATATAAACAAACAGTTTCGCCAGGTAATCGGCGCCCCCCGTTTTGAGCAGGGCGGCGCCCATGGCAAGAGACGAAACGATGATCAGTATGACCTGCGAACTGAGCGCGTTCATCGCGTCTTTCCAGTTAAGACAGCCGCTTACGATCAGCACCAGGAATCCCAGCACAGCGCTGATTTCGATCGGTAGCACGTCAAAAGCGGTCAGTGCAACTACGCCCAGTATGGTCGCCAGCGCTATCGGGGCTTTCTTGGTAGTGGGTAGCTGGATGCTGCCGTCCAGCACCAGAAAATCAGCCGTTTCCTTGAGCTCACGCAAATTTTCAGGTGTGGACTGAACCAGCAGCACATCACCCGAACGCAACTGCATCTCATCCAGGCCGGGTGACTTGCGCTCCTGCGAACCCTCGAAACGGTTGAAAGCCAGCAAACGCAGCCCGTGACGGGAACGCAATCTGGCATCACCGATGCGAACGCCGTTGAGTCGCGAGGCAGGCGTGATCACGACTTCAGCAATTTGCTGCCCTTCATGGCTCAGGGGGTGGGCCGCATCCACGGCATGTTCACCGGAGAAAAGCGTTCCACCCAGTATTCGTACGAATTCCCTGAGATTACTCTGGGTATCACTGGTCGTGAGCCGGTCGCCTTCTTTCAGAACCACGTCGGGAAGCGGGTTAATGAACACGCCCTGACCACGCTGTATGGTTTCTACCTTCATGCTTTCACCAGCCCGAAGCAGAGCATCCGCCAGTGTCTTGCCAACTACGGGGCTGCCTTTGTTCAGCCTGATCTGGGCGGTATAAAGGCGGGAAACCGCGCCGCTCATAGGGGGTTGCCGGTCCGGGATCATGCGGGGCGCGATCAGCCACAGGTACGTCACGGCGAAGATTCCCGCGATGATGACCGGAACCATGAAATCGAACATGCTGAATGCATCCATGCCCATGTCTGCGGCCACGTTCACCACCAGCAGATTCGTCGAAGTACCGATGGTTGTCGACATGCCACCGAAAATGCTGGCGAAACCCATCGGGATCAGCGTACCGGAAGGTGATCCTCCGGTGCGCACGGCCACGCCAATCAGGATAGGCAGCATCAGGACGACGATGGGTGTGTTGTTGATGAACGCGCTCAGTATTGCTGTAATCAGGATCGTGAACAAGAGTGAAATAGCCGGGCCCTTGCGCCACAAACGGGCCAGCAAGCGGCCCACCGGCTCAAGCGCACCAGTGCGAATCAATCCCTGGCCGACCAGCATCAGCCCGCAAACCGCGACCAGGGCTTTGTGCCCGAAACCGAGCAAAAAGTCACTGGGCTGGAGAATCCTGCCGTCTGATTCGAAAGGGAACAGTGTGAACCCGACCGTCAGCGTGGCCAGGACCACGAGGCTGGTGGTCTGCAAAGGAATGCTTTCCCGCGTGAACAGGATGAGCGCCACGATGATCAGGACCATCACGGCCAGCGCGTGCGTATTGGGGAGTGCGAATTCCAGCATCTTTATCTTTGTCCCGGTCCGCCTTGCCTGATCAGCAGGCTATATCCTCCAGTTGCTGTTTGAGCTTTTCGCGCGATTCCGCCGGCGGCATACATTGCATGCCACGGCACAGCCAGCCAGTTGCCGGCTCATCAGACTGATATTCTCGCAGAATACCGGGCAACTTGCCGTTCCCAGGGCCGATCTGGTAGCAGTCTACCTGATAGTTGGTTTCGGCCCACTGTTTCCACTCTTGCTGTTTGCGGCTGTCAGTTCCTGAAATGATCAGGTGGGGGCGGGCCCCAATCGATTCCTGCAAGGCGGTCAGCAGGCTGGCGAACGCAAGTGGACTCTCGCTGATTTGCGCCAGGCTGCGGGAAAGAACACGTTCAGCGGCAACAGTGTAACGGACGTCTCCGATCAGCTTGCCAAGCTGTTGCAGAGCCATGCTGGCGATTGCATTACCTGCTGGTGTGGCGTCATCCTGGAAAATCATGCTCCTGGCTATCGGAACATCCACGGCGGCATCGCTGAAATAGAAACCACCGTGTTCCTCATCTTCGAAGCGGGTCAGCAGGGCTTCGCCGACATCGATTGCAAATTGCAGCAATGCGCTGCTCCACCGGGCCTGCAGGTAATGCAAAATGGCGCTGAGGAGAAATGCGTAGTCGTCCAGGTAAGCCGCGAACCTTGCGTTGGAGCCATTGTATACAGCGTGAAGTTGTTTTCCGTCCCATAGCTTTGTGCGGATAAAGTCGATTATGGAATCCGCCGAATCCAGCCAGTCTTCGCGCTGCAGGGCACGCCCGGCCTGGACCAAGCCTTCTGCCAGCAAGGCATTCCAGGAAGTGAGTCTTTTGTCATCCAGCGTCGGGTGGACCCGTTGTTCGCGGGCGGAAAAAAGCGTGGCCCTGGCATTCTCAAGAGCTTGCTTAATGGATTGTTCCGGCTCCAGCAGGCGCGCTGCAAGTTCGCCGGGGCTGCAATGTCGTACAAGGTGCCAGGCTTTGCCTGCAAAATTTGGCGGGCCATTCAGCCCGAAGGTCTGGATAAAAATCTCCCCGGCCGGGCCGGGCAATAATTGTTCGATTTCCTCCCTGGACCAGACATGAAATCCACCCTCCTCTCCATCCGCATCCGCGTCGATACTTGCCGAGTACCCCCCGTTCTCGTGGGCCATGGCGGACTGCAGCCAGTGCGCGATACCTTCAGCCGCCTCCTTCATGGCCGGGCTCGTCCAGCGCGCAGCGCCTTCAGCATACAGCGGCAACAGCATCGCATTGTCGTATAACATTTTTTCAAAATGGGGAATGGTCCAGGTGGCGTCCACACAATACCGGAAGAAGCCGCCATCCAGGTGATCCCGCAAGCCGCTTTGAGCCATCTTTTCCAGCGTGAATTTCAGCTGCCCGGCAAGGCGTTCGCTACTTTCACCTTCAGCGGTACTCAGCCTGGCGACTGCATTGAGTGTGGGCGCCTGCGGGAATTTGGGGGCAGCACCGAAGCCGCCGTTGACGGAGTCATGCCGGCTGATCAGCAACTGGATCGCATTATTCAGTATCGTCGATTCCGTAGTTTCAAGCGTGGCACTGCCGGCGGGGATGGCAGGCTGATAAATCGCCGTGATCGCATCGCGCAGCTTTTCATTCTGCCCTTGCACTTCAGCACGATTTTGATCGAACCATTCCCGGACTCGCGTCATCAGATCCCTGAACGCAGGCATTCCGAACCGTGGTTCGACAGGAAAATAGGTGCCTGCGAAGAAGGGAATATGTTCAATCGGGTCAAGAAACACCGTGAGCGGCCAGCCGCCGCCACGGCCGCTAAGCAACTGGTGTGACAGCTGGTAAATCCGATCCAGGTCGGGTCTTTCCTCACGGTCGACCTTGATATTAACGAATAGCTCGTTCATGACTCTGGCAGTTGCTTCGTGTTCGAATGACTCGTGCGCCATGACGTGACACCAGTGACAGGCGCTGTAACCTATGGACAACAGAATGGGGCGATCCAGCGTCCTGGCTTCGTTCAGTGCCCGCTCGTCCCAGGGCTGCCACTGGACCGGGTTGCCGGCATGCTGGCGCAGGTACAAACTGGCTTCGTTTTGCAATCGATTCATGTTTAATCCTTCAGGCTTGCGATGCCGCAGTTGCTGTCATATGCTGCCATGGCCTGTCCCGGAAATCAGATTCTACACGCCAAAGATGAGCTGCACCCCGTTGTGAATAATTCCGAACACCTGTTCATCGCGATCAACCCCGTGGCGTTCTCGCTGGGCCCGCTGAGCGTACACTGGTACGGAATCATGTATTTCGTGGCTTTCCTGCTGTTCTGGATGAGTGGGAACTGGCTGGCGAAAAACCGCGGGTGGTGGGGCTGGACGCCACAGGATGTCGGCGACTTCCTTTTTTATGCCATGCTTGGCGTAGTCCTTGGTGGTCGTTTGGGCTATGTGTTTTTTTATGGCTTTGACAGCCTGCTTCAGGACCCCCTGTTTATTTTCAAGATCGGCCAGGGAGGCATGTCTTTTCATGGTGGATTGCTGGGTTCGATCATCGCGATGTGGTGGTTCAGCCGGCGCACGGGCAGGTCAATCTGGCAGGTGGCCGATTTCGTTGCCCCGCTGGTGCCAATCGGGCTGGGCCTGGGCCGTATTGGTAATTTCATCGGCGGTGAATTGTGGGGCAGGGTAAGCGACGTTCCCTGGGCAATGGTTTTCCCCAACGCGATTCAACCCGGTGGCTGGCAATCCGAACAGGTCAGGGCGGCCTGGATGAACGGTTCCCTTGATCACCTGGCCAGGCATCCAAGTCAGTTGTACCAGGCATTTAGTGAAGGGCTGCTCCTGTTTGTGGTGCTGGCTTTTTATTCAAGAAAGCCCAGGCCTGCGGCTGCTGTATCCGGCCTGTTCCTGCTCGGTTACGGTTGCTTCCGATTCTTGACGGAGTTCTTCAGGGAGCCTGACAGCCACATCGGATTCATAACGGGCAAGTGGCTTACCATGGGCATGCTCCTGTCACTGCCGATGGTGTTGGCCGGCCTGCTTATCATGGTGTCTGCCTATCGCATAGCAGGCACCAGTACGGAATCTTAGGGGCGAACATGCAAAACTACCTCCAGTTGTTACAGGATATCCTCGACAAAGGCACACGCAAGCCAGATCGAACCGGAACAGGCACCATCAGTCTCTTTGGTTACCAGATGCGCTTCGATCTCGCAGCGGGTTTTCCCGCGGTGACAACGAAGAAACTGCACTTCAAATCCATCATTCACGAATTGCTCTGGTTTTTGCATGGCGGCACGAACATCAGGTACCTGAATGACCATGGTGTAACCATCTGGGACGACTGGGCCACCGATGACGGTGAACTGGGGCCGGTTTACGGGGCTCAGTGGCGCGACTGGACCGCCCCGGATGGCCGGCATATTGATCAGATCGTGCAACTGCTCAGCGACCTGAAGAACAAACCGGATTCACGCCGTCATATCGTCTCCGCCTGGAATCCTGCCCTGCTGCCAGACGAGTCGCGCAGCCCCAAAGAAAACGCAGCTGCAGGCCTGCAGGCCCTTCCTCCCTGCCACACCATGTTCCAGTTTCATGTCGCGAACGGCAGGCTCAGCTGCCAGATGTACCAGCGCAGCGCGGATGTTTTTCTTGGCGTGCCCTTCAATATCGCGTCTTACGCCTTGCTGACCCTGATGATCGCCCAGGTTACGGATCTGCAGCCCGGCGATTTCGTGCACACCTTCGGGGATGTGCATATCTACCTGAACCATCTCGATCAGGTGAATACCCAACTCAGCCGCGAACCTTTTCCATTGCCGCAGATGCGCCTGAATCCGGAACGGCGGGACCTGTTCGATTTCCGCTACGAAGATTTCGAACTGGTCAACTATGAGTGTCATCCCGGTATCAGGGCGCCGATTGCGGTTTAGCCCGCATATTGCACGAAGGCGGACGATAATATGACTAATTATGAACAAATTTAATAGCTTATGGCCAAAATGACTACCATGCGAGAAATACGGTTTGTCCTATCCGGTTTTGCACTGCATCTGGCTTCAC
>PVMK01149494.1_pt1 | contig 36404 bp, 28 predicted proteins | sample 1853481 | NCBI WGS metagenome assembly PVMK01 (sample SAMN08533507, study PRJNA380276) | Marine sediment metagenome, whole genome shotgun sequencing project. | reverse complement strand
CTCAAACCGCCGGCGGCAGCGGAGTGAGCTCAGGCCTCATCCGAAGGAGGAGGCCATGAGCCACGCGCTGGCGACGGTGCTTCACCGCGGCCGCAAGGCCGCGAGTAACGTCATGTCGGCGTGCCTGGCATCCTCTCGCGCCGGCGCTTTGAGAAACGGGCCGCGTATCGCGGGCCGCAGCAGAGGTCCGAGATCGGCGCGATCCAATACAGGGAGGGGGGTGCGGCCTCGCCCGAATCGCCCGCCGGCGCGCCGCGAGGCGCGCGACGGCGTAGACCAAACGCCGAGACGAGAGCTTGCTCTCGGAACGGCGTTGGTCTACGACCGTGACCACGGGCGAAGACCGCGGGCGGCGGGCGGGCACGGAGACGGGTTTAGAATCGCACTCCGATCCAGAAGTTGCTTTCGAAACCAGTCAGAGCCTCATCGAAGTTCCAGATCTTCGCCCAATCAAAGTGCATGGGCAGACCGAAGAGCAGAATATCGATCCCGAATCCGTAGGACGACACGCCATCCACCAGGGTCCCGTCCTCGATAAATGTGAAGCCCGGCTCGCCGAACATGTTGAACTTGTCTCCGTCACTGTTCTGGAACCACGCCGCGCCAACGTCGAAGAAGATGCGTCCGCGGATTCCACCGATCCTCATGAACGCCAGATCCATTCGGTCGACGAGGGGGAAGCGCCACTCCGCATTGACGAACCACGTCCGGTTGCCGCTCAGCGATCGCGTCGGATAGCCGCGCAAGGTGTCGAGGCCGCCGAATGAGTAGATCCAGGGCTGGTTGCCATCCGCAAACCCGAACCAACCACGGAACGCTAGCTCGTTGCGCTGGGACAGAGGGACATAGGCCCGCGCGTCGAACTCGACGTTCTGGGTCAGCGCGCCGCCGTCGTCCATGTCGTACGAGTAGTAGTAGCGGGCTTCCCAGCGTGCTCCGTTGTGCGGGCCCCAGGGCTTCCAGAAGGTCGTGTCGCCGGTCGCCCCGACGCCCACGTAGGGGCTCTGGGTTTGGGATGTCCGGAAATCGACTTCGCCGGTGATCGGGTTGATGACAGGCTGGCTGTACTCGCGGTGGAGGTAGCCGCCCACGGCCGACAATCGGTAGTACGTCGACAGAGGATATCGAATAGTGAACTCGGCCGCCGTGAACTGGTAGGCCTGCTCTTTGTCGGTCACCCTGTAGCTGACAGGATCATAACCGGTGATGTAGAAGGACCGCACATCGTAGACACTGACACCCCATTGCAGGCGCGGCTCGAGGTTGAAGTAGCTGAAGGCAAAGTTGGAAAAAGTGTCGATGGTGTTCAGAAGGATGGTGAACCGGCGGTCGCCATACTGGTCGGCGAGGGTGATGTAGGCCTGGCCCAGAATGTTGCCGGTGGTGTCGACGCCGATCGCGCCACCCGCGTCTTCGAGAAAGAACTTGCGGCGCTTGACCTTCTTGCCGTCTTCCGGATCCACCGCAATGCTGACCGCGGGTACGAATGGCTCGAGTTTGACCTCCTCCGACGGAGGTTCTGAGATGCCCTTGTCCTCCCCTTGGTTGGCATCAGCGCCATATAGGCCCCAAATTCCGTGGGAATACGCCTGAAAGCCGACCCGCTCGCCCTCGAGAGTGTTCGCCGCGACGGGGTTGATGGCGCCGCCGATGATATAGGTGAGACGCGTGAGCTCGCGGGTATCGAGATCGAGCCGGTAAAGGTCGTACACTCCGTCCTCACGGTCGGAGGAGAAATACAGTCGCTCGCCGTCAGGCGAGAACGCTGCGCCCTCATCCTCTCCGGGTCCGAAGGTGAGCTGTTCGCGCTTCGAGGGATCCGAGAAATCGAGTCCGATCAGCTTTCCAGGCCCACCCTTCGTCGAGGTGTAGACCATTTTTGACCCGTCAGGGGAAAAGGCAGGCGCCGCATCGTACGCCGGGTCGTCGGTGAGGTTCGAAACCTCGCCAGTTTCCATGTCGAGCAGGAAGATATCGTACTGTTCGTTCGATACGCCGTGGAAGGCAACGTACCGGCCGTCCGGCGAGAACGCCGGCTGCGAAGCCTGGTCGACCGGCAACTCGATCTTGTACTTCCGGGCGATGCCGCCCTTGCGTACATTGAGCAACAACAGCGATCGCGTCCTTTCAGTCCGCGCGAAGACCGCAACGTAGTTGCCGTCAGGAGAAAAGGCGAGATCACGGCCCTCGGATGGCGCGACCGTGAGACCTTGCGCCACGAGATACTGATACTTGGTAGTCAGACCCTTGGTGAGATTCTTGTAGAGTTTTCGATCCGGAAGCCCGAAAATCGCCACGTCCACGTCCGCTTTGTACGTTGTGAAGGCGGCCACCAGGTCCCCCGACGGCGAGATGGCCGGCGACGTCTGGTTACTGTTCAAAAAGCCGGGCACCCGAAACTTGCGTCCGAACTCGCCCGGAACGCCGCGGTCGCCGTACGGCTGGTACTTTCGGCGAAGCCACGTGCGGAAGGCGGCATCGAACTCCTCTGCGTCCATGTTGAGGACCTTGTCAAGTGGTCGCCCTACGTTGCCACCGAAGTTGCCTCGCATCGAGAAGACGAAGTCGCGGACCACGTCCTCGCCCCATTCCTCCTCGATGTACTCGAAAACCTTGTGGCCGTACCGGTAGGCAAGGAACCCCTGGGGAGCCCGCATGATCGACGGCACCTGATCGGACAGGGCCGCGTCGCGCATGTACATCTCGTCACGCGAGTCCTCGTCGTCACCAAAGTAGGACGCCATACCTTCCATGAACCACAGCGGCGGGCGTGCATAGATTGCTCGGCCACGCCTCCCACCGAAGAACATCTCGTACTGAAAGATGTGGGTGAGCTCGTGCTGGATCAGGGCTTGCAGCTTTCGATCCGGGAGATCGACCGGAAGCACCATGCGGTTGCGGACCGGCGTCGCGAACGCGCCGACGCCTTCGGGAATGAAGCCCACTATGATGTTCGTCTGCTCGAACTCGGCGTGGGTCGCGTAGCAGATCAGCGGCACCGGCTTGAGGATCTGGTAGTTGAGCTTGCGGGCAATATCGTCATACGCGCTCTCGGCGTACGACGCGATCTTCTCCAGGGCCGGCTCGACCCGGTCGTAATATGAGATCCGGAAGTGCGGCGTGTCGTATGTGTACCACTCGAACTTGTCCCACCGCACCTTGTTCTTACCACCGATGTAAGGGTTGTAGGGGTTCATCTGGGCGGCAACCGGCTGGGCAACGAACAGGATGATCGCCAGCGCTTTGGTCCAGGTCCTCATCTTCTACCTCCGTATGGGGCATGCGGTCTCAATTGGCGTAGAGTGCACGTTTGACCTGCACGACCCGTGGCACGAAAATCCCAACGAGCCGGTTCTGGAGCGTGTAAAGGTCGGTGAACATGTCGGTGTACTCTTCGAGTTTGCGCTCATCCTTCGGCATGAAGTCGGTGATCTGTTCCTGGTGAATGATGGTGCGAGTATTGCCATCCACAACGATCAGCAGGATGTCGTAGCTGAATCCAGTCTCCTCGACCAGGACTTGGCGGAAGTAGGTCTTTCCGTCCTGCGGCGAGATGTACTCCTCCGTCGTGTAACCTGCGCGGTCGAGAACCTTGACATCAATCGATGCCGCAACGATAAGGTCGGCATGGGTCTCCTCGTTGATCGCCGCCCAGAATTCCGGCTGCTGGGCAAGGGCAGCGAGATTGTTCACAGGGGGCCGCAAATCGTCCATCTCGGGAAGGAGTCGAAGCTCGGCATCCCTGCGCAGGATTTTCCGCAGGAAGATCTCGAAATCGCGCGCGGCGGTAAGATCCACTGACTGCACGTCCTCGCCCTCGCGGGGCTCGATCATGATCGGACCGACAAAGACCGTTTCGGTCCCGTCGATAGCGAGTTCGGGTCTCAGATGTAGCTCGATTCGAATCTCACGAGCGCCGGCGTTGCAGATGGCAGCCACAGCGATGAATACGACGAGCAGCTCAGCTATCGTCTTGCGCATCGTCCGCCTCCTCGCCGCCGCCGCCTTGCTCAACGCTTTCCTCCGGTGGGGCAATGTAGCTCGAATAGAACTCCTTGAATCGCATGTAGTTCCGTCTTAACGCATCGTTATTGGGCGCAATCGCGAGGCCCTCCTGGTAGGTCAGAAGTGCCTCTTCGTACATGCCATTCGCCTCCTGGGCCACCGCGATGTTATTGAGGATTCGCGGTTGGGCCGGCGTCAGCTCATTGGCGTGCACGAACCGCGCGAGCGCCTCCTGCCAGTAACCGCGTCGCGCGGTCTTGTAGCCCCACTTCATATCCGCTGCCGCTTCCTTGGCCGCGGGACTCCCCGCCACGGCGGCACCGGCGACAAGCATCGCCAACATGACCAGCGTCGCTGCTACCCATCTGAACTCTCGTTCATTTCGCACTAACTCCACCTCCTGAGTTCCGACCAGCTCCATTCAGCCGCCGACCGGATAGTATCCAGTAATCGTGCGGACCTTCACCTTTTTGCGATCCACCTCGACCTTGATCTTTCGAAGCTCGTCCGGGGGCCGCTCCGAGTTCGAGGTGAAGGCGATCAGGTACTGCGTTCTGAGCTCACGGTTGATCTCATCGTAAATCACATCGAGCTCTGATTTTTCGGAAACGAAGAACGCCCGTCCACCAGTCGCGCTGGCCAACTTGCTGGTCTGCCACCTCGTGGCAATCTTCGTCGTCGGGATGTTGATGCCGATGGTGTAGATGGTCACGCCCATCCTCTGGGCATAGCCGAGCGCATCGCTGAAATCGTTGTCGGAGGCCGTGTCATCGCCGTCGGACAGCACAACCATCGCGCGTCTTCCGCTAACCCCGGAGAACTGGAACAGACCCATGATCACCGCATCGTACAACGCCGTTGCACGATCGGCGTACAGGGCCAGGAGGGCGTTTTCGATGATGGTGAAGTTGGCCGTGAAACCGGCGAGAATATCCGGACGATCCGAGAAGGTCTCGATGAATGCGCGGTCCCGTGGACGAAGGAGGTCGCGCAAGAAGCCCATCACCACGCGCTGCACGGTGGGGAGGGTCTCCGTCATCGAGCCCGAGGTATCGATCACGATCCCCATCCGCACGGGAAGATCCCGGTGCAGGGAGAAGTGCGAGATCGTCTGCTCTACCTTGTCCTCGTACACCTTGAAGTCGTCAATCGTCAGGTCAGTTACTGGATCACCGTGGTTGTCGAGCACGGTGACCGGAAGTTCGATCGCCGTGACCTTGACCACGGTTCCGAACTGCGGCGAGTTGACGAACTGGATGTCCTCCGCCTGCGAATCGTCCCTGAGAGTAGCGAGCGCCCTCACATAGCCGAATTGCTCGGCGGCGTTCAATATCACCGACGCCTCGTACGGGGGCTCGTGAATCGTGGCGAGAGGTTCGTCATTCCAGAACAGCTCGAGCCTTTCGAGCTCGCCGTCCGACGGTATGTTGAGCTCGGCCGCCAAACGAACCCTGTCGCCCGCGGTGTCGGATGCGGAGATCGGTTTCAGGCGCACATAAAACCGTTCTCGACCCACATTCAGGCTGTAGCCGTCGCGGGCGATCTCCTTTCCCGACGCGTCGTACCCCACGACCATCACGGCGGTCAGCTTTGGCAACGGACCGACGTTCAGGTCTATGTCGAAAGGTGGCCGGTTTTTCGTCAGTACTGCTTCATTGTCGAGGAAAAAGGTCACCCTGGAAACCTCGGGACGAGCCAGGGCCTCGAAGCGGACAAGACCACTGACGGCTTCGCCCTCGGGACCCACAAGGCGAAGCGTCGGCTGCTCCTCTTCCTCCTCGGGCTCGACCGGGACCTCGTTGGCGGCTCCGATGAGCATTCCGGTTCCATACTCGTCCGCGAAATCCCCGAGCTCGTCGTCGGATTCAGTCACCGCCAGGGACGGATCCACCTCGAACTCGTACTCCTTGATCGCGGCGTGCTTGGAGTGGACATCCTCCACCTTGAGGCGGAGATTGTATTCTCCCGGGCGGACAAGCCGATCCAGGACCAACCCTACCTTGTCACCGGCGTGGGGCACGGAGAAGAGGTAGCGAAACTTGTCGACCATCACCTCTTCGCGGCTGGTAATCTCCCCGACCACGTCGAGCTGGACGACATCGATATCCCCCACGGGCGTCGTTCCGAGACCGTCGACGTCCACGTCGACGGCGAATCCGACCTGAACCAGGCCCCCTCGTGCCGCGCGTTCTCTGTTGGAAATCGAAAACTCGAGCGGCTCGGCATCCTCATCGAGCAGTGCGGAAAACTCCATGAAACGGTGAGACGTGGACTCCAACTTCCCGCCGCCGTCATAGACCTCCGGGAAGTGGTTCATTCCCCTCAGATACCTGGCGTCACGGCTCCACTCCTCGGCTGCCGCGAGCAGCCGCATGGTGACTTCGCCATCTGGACAGCGGTACATCGGGCCGTCAAGTAAGCCCATCGTTGGGGATCTGGTATCCGCCTGAACGCCGAACGGCCGCAGACGCTGGTATCCATCCATTGCCGTCCAAATTCGCCAATGACGATGGAGGTCCCGTTCAAAAAAGAGCACCACCACGTCCTCGCCGATCCCCTCGATATAGCGCCACACCCAGAAGTCCATGGGCACAAAGTAGGCACGACACCGCGGGTCGTGGCGAAAGGTCGGAGGACCGTGGATGAGGAGGATTCGAGCACGATCCTCGACCGTGTTGTCGAACTGGAGGCGAGCGAATTCGATCCGCTCCTGGTAAATCCCTCGAAATGTGCTGCCGAGACCCGACTGCCGGCCCCACACAATCCACAACCGCTCGACAAACGACCGGCGCTGGGCATCGGTATCCAATGAGAGAAAGGCCTGCCGCTGCTCCTTGGTGATCAGGGGGTAGACCTCTTCGTCGAGCCAGATGCGCCAGCGAAGAGGAAGCTGCTGCAAGAGCTGGATCTGTTGTGCCTTCTTGCTTTCCTTCTGTTTCTTTTTGCTGCCGCTGACCGCGTTCGAAGGACTGAGGAGCCCTGCGCACAGCACACACACCACGATCCGAGTGGGTATGTTCCACCATCTTTTCCCGGGCTCTCTGTTCATTTCAGTTTTCACCTCAATAGAGTAGCGTGGAAAATTCCACAATCCAGCGAGCGCGAACAGAGATGCGCATCGCCCGACGTCTCGATTCGAGGGCCGTTATCACTCCAGAATATGCAACAGGCCAACTCACGGTTACCTTTCATCACTGAAGGAAGTACGGACACGGTGACGGCGGGTTGCTCGCAACCGCGGCTCGAGATATTTCGAATTTCGAATTTCGAATTTCGAATTTGCCGGCCCCAGTCCGTATCGTCCAACTGGAACCCCAAGTCGGCGTGCCTGGCATCCTCGCGCGGTAGCGCTCTCAGATACGGGCCTCGTGGAATCCGGAAGCTCCTCAACGGAGCGCGAGCACGGAAACGGAGACGGAGACGGACGTTACGTTTGCAGGACGCCGACCTTGAAGTCGGCGATTTTGGGTTGGTGGGCTGCCGCCGCGATGGAGCGGGCGAGCACCTCGCGGGTGCGGCGCGGGTCGATGATCTCGTCCACCCAGAGCCTCGCGGCCGCATAACGAGGATCGGTTGCCGCGTCGTATCTGGCCTGGATCTCGCCCAGCAGTTTCTTTCTCTCATCTTCCGAAACCTCATCGCCACGGTTCTTGAGTTGGATGGCGAGCAGGGTCTCGGACGCCTGTTGCCCTCCCATCACCGCGATCGAGGCCGACGGCCAGGCATAGAAGAAACGCGCGCCATACGCCCGGCCGCACATCGCGTAGTTGCCGGCGCCAAAGGAGTTCCCGATGAAGACCGTGAACTTGGGCACCACCGAGTTGGCAACCACGTTGACCATCTTGGCACCGTCCTTGATGATCCCCTCACGTTCGGATTTTGAACCGACCATGAAACCGGTGACATCCTGCAGGAAAACGATGGGCATCCCTTTCTGGTTCATCAACTCAACAAAACGCGCGCCCTTGTCGGCGGCATCGGAGTAGATCACTCCGCCGATCTGCATCTCGCGATCGGCTTCGGAGAGGCCGCGCCGCCGTTGCACGACCTGGCGCTGGTTGGCGAGAATACCGACTGCCCAGCCGTCAATGCGCCCCGTACCGCAAATCAGCGTGCGACCGTAGGTCGCCTTGTACTCGGTGAACTCGGACCCGTCGAGAATGGTCGCCAACACGTCGCGCATGTCATAGGGACGCGTGCGATCCACCGGCAACAGACCGAGGACATCCTCGGGGTCGGCGACGGGAGGCCTGGATTCAATGCGATCAAACGGCGCGGTTGGAAAACCGGCAAGCTCGCCGATACGGGTTCGGATGTGGTCGATGGCAGCGGCATCATCCGGAAAACGGTCGTCTACGACTCCCGAGATGTCGACCTGCACCTCGGCCCCGCCGAGCGCCTGGCTGTCCGTCCGCTCGCCGATCGCAGCCTGCACCAGGTGCGTTCCGGCCAGGAAAATCGTACCGTTGCCCTCGACGATCAATGCCTCGTCGGACATGATGGGCAGATAGGCGCCTCCCGCGACGCACGAACCGAGGATGGCCGCGATTTGATAGATGCCTTCGGCCGACAAACGCGCGTTGTTGTAGAACACCCGGCCGAAGTGGTCGCGGTCCGGGAAAATCTCCTCCTGCATGGGCAGAAAGACCCCCGCCGAATCCACCAGGTAGATCAGTGGTAGGCGATTCTCCAAAGCGATCTCCTGCGCGCGGAGGATCTTCTTGCAGGTCAGCGGGAACCACGCACCGGCCTTGACGGTCGCGTCGTTGGCCACGACGACGCACTCGCGACCGCTCACGGTTCCGAGACCTACCACGACTCCCGCCGCCGGGGCGCCGCCCCATTCCTCGTAATGCCCCCACGCCACAAACGCGCCCAGCTCCAGCAGCTCGGTCCCCTCGTCGATGAGGGCTGCCACCCGTTCGCGAGCCAGCAGCTTGCCCTTCTGTTTCTGCTTCGCCGCCGCTCCCTCGCCACCGCCCTCAGCGATCACACTCCGCTGGGCCTCGAGGATCCGCAGCTCGTTTCTCCAGTGATCGCGGTTGGTCTCGAAGATGACATCACGACGCGGTTTACGATCGAGGACCTTGGGCATGAGGGCACTCCTTGCGGGGAACATTGTAGACCCAACCACCCCATCCAGTTTAGAGTTCTTAGTTTTGAGTTTTGAGTTTTGAATTACGGACACCGATCGGATTTCGGATTTCGGATTTGCCGCCCCCCAGCTTGCATCCTCTTCCCGGAGCCCACAGTCGGCGTGGCGCTGTTGCGGAGGCCCTCGTCGCGAGGCCTGCGAGACGTCGTGTCCGAATTAGGAGTTAGGATTAGGAATTAGGGATGCCGCCCGGCGCTCTTCCGGCACGGGGAACCCGTCTATGCTCGCCACGTAGAATGCCTCCAGCACCGTCGACGAATCACAATCAGCCTCGAATCAAGTATTCACTCCCTCCCCTCGGAAAGACGCGGTGGGCATAGCCCAACGTGGCTTTCCGAGGGCGGGTGGGCGGGGGGTGGGGGCGGGGAAAAAGAAGTTCGAGGGCATCGGCCCGCCAGAATGCAGCCCGCCGGCGCGCCGCCAGGCGCGCGAGGGCGCTCACCGGCGGGACCGAGGAACGCTAGCGTTCCGAGGGCACACCGGTGAGCGACCGTGGTCGCGGTCGAAGACCGCGGACGGCGGGCACGGAACCGGTGGCGGTTGCTCTGTTAAACTCTCGGTCTCGATTGGAGTTCTATGGCCAAAATCAAGGTCCGCAGGATCAACCGTGAGGAGCTACCCGGCGCTGCCATCTTGCGCGACGCAGTAGCGGCGGACCTTGCGGCCTTCCCGTCGAACCGCGGGATTCTCGATCTCGACATGGACATCGACCCCAATCTGCGCCACCTCCTGGCCCACGATCCCGACGGCTTCTTCACCGCCTACCAGGGCGAGGAAACCCTTGGATTCGCCGCTGCGCACGTCCGCTCGCGGCAGTGGATTCTCTCCGAACTCTGGGTCCTCCCCCAACACCAGGGCCACGGCGCGGGAGACGCTCTGCTGTCACGAGTGCTGACCTACGGCGAGAGGTCCGGAGCCCGCGAATTCCTCGCCGTCGTCCCGACCGAACCCGGCATCCAGGCGACGTTGTTCGGGCACGGATTCGAACCGCTGACACCGGTCTACCTGTTCAGCATGTCCGACGAGGCGGCTGCACGGCTGGCGTCCACGCTGACCCGATTGCTGCCCGGAAAAGACGTTACCAACGATCTCCTCAGTCGTCGCGGTCAAGCCGACCTCGACCGCATCGATCGCGTCACGCGGAACATCGCGCGCGAAACCGACCACCTGTTCTGGCTCAAGGAAAGGCAGCTCCGGGCAGCTTTCGTACGCCAGGGAGAACGAATCGCAGCCTACGCGTACGGCGGCCGGGATCAGGTCGGGCCCGTGGCCGGGAGCACCCAGGAGGCCGCGGTGGCAGCCCTCGGGTGGGCGCTCAAGGCAGCAATCGATGCCGGATCATCCGGGGACCTCGAGCTGCGGGTACCGGCGCCCTTCAGACCCGCCATCGAGGTTCTCCTCGACTCCGGCGCACATCTGCAAGCGACGCTCCTTCTCTACGGCAAGGGTCTCTCCCTGTCCTTCGACCGCTGCACTTTCGGCCCTCTCTGCCTGCCATGAACCGCAGGCCAAGCCGGGGCGAAACGACGAAGCTCTATCGAGTGCACTACGAGGAAGAGCTCAACCCACAGCAGCTCGAGGTGGTCATGCACCCCGGCGGGCCGATGCTGGCCCTCGCCGGCGCCGGCACCGGAAAGACACGAACCCTGGTCTACCGAACCTGCCGGCTGATTGAAGACGGGGTGCCGCCCGCCCGCATCATGCTCCTCACATTCACCAACAAGGCGGCCCGGGAGATGATGGGCCGCGTCGACGACCTGGTGGAACGCGGGACATCGAGAGTTACCGGTGGTACGTTCCACTCGGCCGGCCATCGCATCCTCCGGCGTTACGCCGAGATGCTCGGCTACTCCCCTCGTTTCTCCATTCTCGACCGCGAGGACTCCACCGAGCTCATGGGCGCGGCCCTCGCCGACATCAGCCCAGAGGTGCCGAGTCGGCGGATGCCAAAACCGCGTCTGCTGGTCGATCTGTACAGCTTCGTCATCAATACCGGCAACGAACTCGAACAGGTGCTCACAGATCGCGCGCCGCAGTTCATCGATCAGGGCGAGGTAATCGCTGGCGTCTTCAAGCGCTACCTCGAGCGCAAGCGCAACGCCGACCTCATGGACTTCGACGATCTGCTGCTCAACTGGCTGCTCCTCCTCACCCGCTTTCCGCGCGCCCGCTCCGAGCTGCGTAACCGGTTCAGCCACATTCTGGTCGACGAGTACCAGGACACCAACCGGCTGCAGGCAGACATCATCGACGGCATGCTCGGGCCCGAACGCAACGTCATGGTGGTGGGTGACGACGCCCAATCGATTTACTCGTTCCGGGGAGCAGACTTCGAGAACATCATCGGGTTTCCCCAGCGCCACCCGGACTGCGAGGTTTTCCACCTCGAGACGAACTATCGGTCGTTTCCACCCATCCTCGAGCTGGCCAACGCCTCGATCGTCCACAACACGCGCCAGTTCAAAAAGATATTGCGCCCCGCACGCAGCGGCGGCGAACCGCCGCTCGAGGTCGCGGTACCGACGCCCGAGATCCAGGCCTCTCATGTCGGCCAGCGACTGCTCGAACTCCGCGAGGAGGGTTTCGAGCTCGAGGACATGGCGGTGCTGTACCGCAACCACGCCCACTCCCTCGACCTCCAGGTGGAGCTTACTCGGCGCAACATTCCATTTCGCGTCCGTTCCGGTCTGCGCTTCTTCGAGCACCGCCACGTCAAGGACGTGCTCGCCCACCTCCGGCTCATAGACAACCCGCGCGACGAGATCGCCTTCTCCCGCGTCATCAAGCTCCGAGACGGCTTCGGGCCCCGTTTGGCGGCTCGGGTGTGGGAACGGCTCGGCGGCGCCGACGGGCTCCGTCGGCTTCTGGACCTCGAACCCGGAGCGCTCGGCCTCCCGCGCGCCCCGCTCGCTTCTCTATCCGAGTTGAAAGAGCTGGCGGCGGAGCTTGCCTCTCCCGATCAGCTCGGCCGGCCCGGGGAGGCGATCCGCACGGTCGTGGCTTCGTTCTACGGGCAGTGGGTGCGTTCCCACCTCGAGAACGCCGGCTCCCGTCTCGAGGACCTCGAGCAGCTCGCCCTATTCGCGGACGGCTATCCCGATGTCAACGCCTTCCTCGCCGAGGTCAGCCTCTTCAACGACCTTTCCGGCGAGGATGCCGTCGCCGGCTCGCCAGACGAAATGCTCACCCTGTCCACCGTCCACCAGGCCAAGGGCATCGAGTGGCGGGCGGTCTTCGTCATCTGGCTCGCAGAGGGCCGTTTCCCGAGCTTTCGGATGGACGATGAAGAGGAAGAACGACGGTTGTTCTATGTTGCCGTGACCAGGGCCCGAGACAGGCTCTTCCTCGTGCGCCCCGAGATCGCACGCGACCGCTACCGCATCGACACGATCGTCGAGTCGTCACGGTTCCTCCAGGAGTTGCCCTCCGAGGTCCGAGAGTTGGTCGCCATCGCCGAGGAGCACGAGCCCGACGGATTCGACACCCTGCCGGTAGGCGGACGCTACCGATTGCCCGCCTTTGTCGACGAAGCGAACCACGACGACGAGATCAACTGAAACCATGTGGAAGGTCTTGACAAAAGAAAGACCATGTATTAGAATATTCTTGAATGGTTATGTAGTTGAATATTAACCAGAATCGAACCGGTGATCCACGGATCATCGACAAAGGAGACTCAGATGCCCGTCACGCAACTAACGCAAGCGAACCTCGACGACACTATCAACAACCATGAAATAGTGCTCATCGACTTCTGGGCCCCCTGGTGCGGACCGTGCCAGACCTTCAAGCCGATCTTCGAGCAGGCCGCGGAAAAGCACGAGGACGCGGTATTCGCCTCGTGCAATACCGAGGAGCAATCGGAGCTGGCGGCGATGTTCCAAATCCAGTCCATCCCGACGTTGGTGGTGTTCCGCGAGGGCATCGGCATTTTCGGCCAGCCCGGGATGCTGCCCGCGGAGGCCCTCGACGAGCTCATGGACAAGGTTCGGGAGCTCGACATGGCAGAGGTGCGCGCCGAGGTGGAAAAGCAGCAGGGGACCGAAGCCGCCGACGCGTAAAGAAAACCCAATTTTAACCCTTGACGCCGGGTGGTTCACGCCACCCGGCGTCCTGCATTTAACCCCTGGTCCGCATTGTCACCCGGCACGGACGACCTACCACAGAGGCACGGAGCGCACAGAGAAACACGGAGACACAAAAACATCACAAATCCACCCGCCCCTCACGTCGGCGACGACCTTTTTGCGTCTTCGTGTCTTCGTGTGTTCGTGTTGGCGACGTACGCGGCTCTGCGCCTCTGTGTTTTTCTCTGTGTCCTCTGTGCCTCTGTGGTTTAGCCCGCGTATCTCACCCGGATCGCGCGAGGCTGATGTTATAGTCCGGTCCCGGGCGGGTCATGCCAGAAATCACTACAGGCACCAGCGAAGCGAAACTCGACACCTACGTCGGGTGGTTGACGGTGGTCCTGGCCGCCTCCCTCCCCCTCTACCGGCCCTGGCTAACCCTCGCTACCACCCTTATTCTCATGCTGTGGCTCTTCGCCCGCGGATTACGGCAGCGCGCCGTCCGGCTGCGGCATCACCGGCTGACTCTCGCGGTACTCACGTTTCTGGCTCTCAATTTTCTGTCGCTGTTATGGTCGGATAACCCGGCGGAAGGGCTCAGATACGTTGCAAAGTACCGCTACCTGTTACTCATCCCGGTGGCAGCTACTGCCATGCGATCAAGGTATCGACACATTGCACTTGTTGTTTTTCAAGTTGCGGCCGCAGCATCGGTACTCCTGTCCCTTGCGGTGTTCGCAGGGCTTTGGGGGATCGGAGGCGCGTACCCGGGCAACCCCTCACCCACCATGGCCCACCTCGACTACAGCCTTGTGCTGGCGCTGGCGGCTCTCCTGATCCTGACCCGCGTCCTCTACGAAACCATGGTCCCGAGTCGGCGTATTTTGTGGTCGGGCTTCTTCCTACTTGTGACTTTTGGCCTCGCGATCAACATAGGACGGGGCGGGCATCTGGCTTTCATCGGCGGGCTCCTCATTCTGATTTCTCATTGGGCTCGCGGGCGGTCGTGGCGCATGATCGCCGGCGTTATCGCCGCCCTCCTCGCCACGTTGCTGCTGGTCCTGACTTTCACACCTGGCTTCCGGGCGCGGGTCGTTGAAAGTCGGAACGAGCTGCAAGCGACACTGGTCGATCAAAGGTACGACAGTAATCTCGGCGGACGAGTGGCGGCGATCGTGGTTTCCCGGGAGATCTTCTGTCAACATCCCATCCTCGGCACCGGGGTCGGCGGGAACATTCCTGCCTTCCGGCAGATCCTCGATACCGATCTCCCCGAGCTCAAGCCGGCAATTTACTGGTACCGCCATCTCCATAACCAATACGTCCAGATCGCTACGGAGCTCGGTCTGGCCGGACTGGTGGCTCTCGCCTGGATCTTCTGGGAGCTGCTTCGGGGGCCCTACCCAAACCGCAAGATTGATGCCTATGCGATCGTTCTTGCTGCGGTGTATCTGCTCGGCTTCCTCGGTGAGCCCTACCTCCACAAACAGGTGACGCTAGTGATGTTCGCGTTGTTCGCCGGCTTCATATCAGCAGAGCAACTCCATTACCGACAGTCCGAGAGCGGAGGTGAGATAGGAGTTGAGAGTTGAGAGTTGAGAGTTGAGAGTTGAGAGTTGAGAGTTGAGAGTTGAGAGTTGAGAGTTATGAGTTGAGAATTGAGGGCCGTGGTCACTTCAATCAACCGGGTGGCGATGAGGAACCCTGAACTCCTATTTCTTAACTTTCAACTTCCTCGCTCTCCGTGAGTTCCTTCAGACCATCCCACGTGCTGTCTTCCTCGTCGAACTCTGGAAGGCCCGGCGGGATTCCGCGGGATTCGTTGGTCTGCCATCCCCAGAGAATCGCAAATTTCATATAAGTGCTGTACGACTGGAGGAGACAGAAAACGATCCCGGTCGAGCCGTCAAGGATCCCCAGTTGGAGAATGTAGGTTCGGAAAAACCTCCAGGCCGGGCGCACCATAACCTCGATCGCGCTGGTTCGATCTCCGTCCTGCCAACATTGTGCCGCGTTCCAGTAACCGTATTTCGCCAATCGAAAGGCATACTCGTCGAAGCTCCGATCCACCATGTAATGTTCGATCGGATGGTCGAGGATCGGGGTTTCACCGGTTGTGTGAAGAACCGAGTGGACCCTTCGATTTTCGTAGTAGGCCGTGCCTGTCCGAAAGAACCGTGCGACGCGGTCGTGCTGCCATCCCGAGTACCTGATCCGCTTGCCGAGCAGGTAGACATCACGGTTCATCATGTAGGCGTCGTGCTCCGGCCCGTCCGCCAGCAGTGTTTCCACCTCCCGCCGTAATTCCGGCGTACACCGCTCGTCCGAGTCGAGTAGAAAGATCCAGTCGTACCGCACATGCCGCATCGCCCAATTCTTTTGCGCGCCGGCGCCGAAGTAGTTTCGTTGAAAAAAGCGCACCTTATCGTACCTTTGCGCGATTTCCGGCGTGCGGTCGGTTGAAAAGCTGTCAACCACAATGATCTCGTCGCACCACGCGAGGGACTCGATGCAGTCACCAATGTTGTGTTCCTCGTTGAACGAGGTGATCACGCCGCTTACCCTCGGACGCGGACGTTCGTTTCCGATCAGGCTCGTTTCAGGGTTGTTCTCCATCGATCTCCACCATCTGATTACCTTGCGCCGTCTTCGTCAAAAACCCGGTGAGAAGACCGCGCAAAAGAGTCGGATCGGCGGCTGCCACCACCATCCGAGATCGACGAATCCTAGCATATTGCGTGTCTTGACAGGATTTAGGGGTATGATTAATTGATGGCCGATTCCCGGCAACACGTACTGATAGTCGGCGCCAAGGATGCGGGACTCGAGCGCGTCGCACCCATGTTGCGGCGGGCCGAGTTCAGCGTTCACTCGGTCGACCCGTCTCCCTTCCTCCTCGATCTGGTTCTCAGCACCGCATTCGAGTTGGTCATCATCCGCTACCCGATGGACACCGTACCGCTGGATGATCTCGTCGACACCATCCGCAACGAAGGCTCGGCCTGCCACGGCGCCGGACTCCTCCTGCTCGCTGAACCCGAGCTCATCGACGATGCCCAGAGCCACGTCGACCTCGGCGCCAACCGCGCTATCTGCACCAACTGGAGCGACGCCAGGTTGTGGCAGTCGATCGGGGACCTACTCGAGATCGCTCCCAGGGTTCTCATGCGGGTCCTCATGCACGCTGAAGTCGAGGTTCAGAGCACAGCGGATCGCGCGATATTTCAAACTGTCAACATATCGGTTTCCGGCGCGCTGTTGCAAGGATCCGATCAGCTCGACCCCGGACAGGCATTCGAATTTCTTTTCCGGCTTCCCGGCGGCGGGTTGGTCGAAGGATCGGCCGAAGTCGTTCGTCAGACCAATCCCATGCGTGAGGGGGTCAACGGAATGGGCGCCCGCTTCATCTCGTTCGGCGACGGATGTGAGGATCTCCTGCTGACGCATATTCAACGTCAAATCGATCTCGGGAATCACCGGTAGCGCCCAATCGGATTTCGGATTTCGGATTTCGGATTTCGGATTTCGGATTTCGGATTTCGGATTTGCCGTCCCATAGCTTGCATCCTCCGCCGGGAAGCCACAGTCGGCGTGCCTGGCATCCTCTCGCGGAAGCGCCTCCCCGGAGCACAAGCACGGACGCGGGCTCGGAAACGGGCAGAGCCCCGGGCGAATGCCCGCGGACGGCGGGCGGGCACGGGTTTTCGCGTTATCGGACGAGGACCAGGGACAGCCAGGGCCAGTAGGTGATGATCAGCACGGTCAGCAGGAGGATCGCCAAAAACGGCAGCGTCGCCCGGTAGAGCAGGATGATCGGTTTATCGAATCGGTAGCTCGCAATGAAGAGGTTCATCCCTACGGGCGGCGTGCAGTAGCCGATCTGCATGTTGGCGAGGAATATCATTCCGAGGTGGATCGGGTCGATCCCATAGCCCGCCGCGATGGGCAGAATCAGAGGCACCACGATAACCAGCGCCGAGAATATGTCGAGCATCATCCCGAGCAGGAGAAGGAAAAGATTGAGCAGGATCAGAAAGCCAAGCTTGGACGAGATGTGCGCGGTGACCCACTCGAAAAGCCTCATGGGCACCTGCTGGTCGATCATGTAGTTCGTCGACGCAAGGGATGCGCCCAGGATAATCAGGATCCCGCCGACGAGAACCATGGAGTCTCGCATCACCGCCGGCAATTGCCGAAGAGGGATATCCCGATAGATGAGAACCTCGACAATGAAGACGTAGACGACTGTCACGGCCGCCGCTTCGGAGACCGCGAAGAAACCGCTGTAGACCCCACCTAAAACGATGATCGGGAGCGGGATCTCCCAGATCGACTCGCGCAACGCCACCAATGCTTCGCGGCGGTCGAACGGTTGCCGCGTCACTCGGGTGCCTACGAACCGACCTTCGCGCATGCAGTAAATCGTGAGTAGCAAGAGCATTAGCAAACCGGGCAGAATGCCCGCGACGAACAGCTCGTCGATCGGCTGCTCGGCGATGATGCCGTAGAGGATCAGGGGCAGCGAGGGTGCGAAGAGCAGCCCGAGGCTACCGGAGGTAGTGATCAGGCCGAGGTTGAACCGGACGGGATATCCCGCCTCGGCCATCGCCGGGTAAAGCAGGGCGCCCATGGCGATAATGGTCACCCCCGACGCACCGGTAAAGGCGGTGAACAAGGCACAGACGAAGAGCGCGACCACCGCGAGACCGCCCGGCATCCACCCCAGAAGGACGTTGGTGACCCTGACCAGACGCCGCGGGGCCTGGCTTTCACCGAGCAGGTAGCCGGCAAAGGTGAACAACGGGATGGCAATCAGGACCGGGATTTCGGAGACCCTGAATATCTCCATCGGCACGACCATGAGGTCGATGTCCGAGCCCGCGAAGCCGATCAACGCACCGGCCGCGATGATGGCGAACAGTGGCGCGCCGAGGATCGCGAGCAGAATCAGTGCGATCCCAACGAGGATCACGACTCGTCCTCCCCGACGATGCCCGTTCTCAGATGTTTAACCGCGAAGAGGGCGTACCGTATGGCAATAACGCCAAAGGCCACCGGCAAGATCGCCTCGCAGATCCACAAAGGTACGAAGGCGACCGCCGTCACACCGGCAGCCCGGTCGTCGAGCACGAGGCGGAGGGCGCTCCACGCAACCACCGCTGCAACAGCCGCTGTGAAAAGATCGGTGAGGACCCGTACTCGAGCCTTCCACCGCGTCGGCAGGAACCGTGACACGACATCGATCGAGATCTGTTTGTCGCTCCGCGTGGCCACCATCGCGCCGATCATGCCGACCCACAGCACGCCCACCCGAAGCATCGGGCCCGCCCACAGAATGGCGCCGTCGAAGACGTTGCGGAGGATAATCTGGGTAGCGGCGAGAAGCACCATGGCAGCCAGGATCAGCACCAGGAGAGCATCCTCGACAAGCGCCGTCGCTCGCAGGAGACGGTTCACGACCGACGGCACGGTCCGGTCCATTCTCACTCGCCGGTCGTGTTAGCCGACTGTTGAGCCCGGTAGGCCTTCACAAGATTTTCCACCATCGCGATGGTCGCCGGGTCGTAGTCCCGTTGCGCAACCAGCTTTTCAGTTGCTGCGGCGGCGATATCCTCCCACTTTGCCCGGGTCTCCATCGTCGGGTCGACAAACTCCACTCCCTGGTCGGCGAGCGCCTCTCGCGCTTCCTGGTTGTCGGCGCGGCTTGCGTCGTCCATAATCCTATTCGCCCGGCCCATCACCTCGCGGACGATCTCCTGGTCTCCGGCACTCATTCGATTGAATGCCTTCGCGCTCACGACTGTTGTACCGCAAACATACGTGATCGGAAGATCGGTCAGGTACTTGGCCTTGGTGAACCACTGCAACACGATGGCGCCGACGGGTGGGACCGCGACAGTGTCAATGAGCCCGGTCTGCAGACCCGTGAGAACATCCGAGATGGGCAGCGGTACCGGTGACAGCCCGGCCGCCTCTACGATGGCGAGGGAGACCGGGTCGTCTTGCATCATCCAAGCCTTGCGGCCCTTGAGATCGTCGAAGGTCCTAGTAGGCTTGGCGGACATCAGGTAGGTGAACCCGGTTTCGGTAAAACCGAACGCCACGAAGCCTTTTGTCTCGAGCCCGTCGATCAGGATCTGGTCCATTCGTTCGCGGACGTAGTCCACCTCTCCGTTTGAACGGAATAGAAGTGGCAGGCTGTAGATCTCCAAATCCGGATCAATGTCGGCCAGGCTCCCGGCAAGAACCACGCCACCATGAAGCTGTCCGATGCGGATCTTGCGAAGCACCGCCGAATCAGTGCCCATCGTCCCACCGGGATAGAAACGGAAGCTGACGCGGCCATCGGTTCGTTCCTTGACCTCTGCCGCGGCTTTTTTCAGCTCCTTCATCCAAAGGGTTCCATCCGGAGCCAAGGTGGCGATCTTCAAACGCAGCCCCTGCGCGCCCGCCGCCGGAGCGATCAGCAGCACGATGAGGAGAACCACTCGTCTTAGGTTCAACATATATCAATCTCCAAAGTAGTCTTCTGATGACTCGAGCAGCGCCACCGCTTCACCCTGGGCGACAGTGTTGACGAGCGTCAGACCAGGAGCCACGGGATCGGCATCGATGACCTCGCGACACAGACGATCGTGAAGCTCCCGGTCAAAGACAATGCGTGCATAGTTTTGAGCAAGCAGCACCTTGGCCATCAGATTTCGTCCATCCGATAGCTCGATCACACGTTCAAAGTCGGCCCTTCCCTCCTCTGGCTGACCACCCATGGCCTCGGGCAAAAGGGTGGCGAGAATCCCCAGGTAGAGATACGCCGCGCCGCCTTCATAGGTCTCATCGAGGGCCACCACCCGCCGCATCATGGCGTCCACGCGTGCCTTGTCCGCAACGGCCTTCCAGTCGTCCGTGTTTTTCTGGATCCAGGTCGCCCATGCGGCACCACTTCCGAATAGCACCGGCACCCGGTTGATCCCCATGTCGTTGATTACCCGGTCGAAGTCGTCGTATGGCGCGGACCAGCTGCCGCAGGTCCGTTGGTCACTCCGGCACAACGCCCGCCAACCGTAATCCCTCCCCTTCTCGGCGAGTCTCGATGCCCGCTCGGGGTCGTCAACGAAGGTGCCGGCGTAGCTCGAGTAGAGACCCGCCCCGGCCAGGAGCAAATCGACGTTTTTGGGGCTGTCGGCGATCAGCCCGTCGATCAGGAGCAGGTACGTCGGCGCCCCCTGGCGCACCGTCTCCGGATCGTTCTGCTCGAGGACCGCAGTCGTCAGGCTGTCGGCGAGGTTGCCGGTGGCCGACGAGATGATCGACGAACAGCCGCAAGCGCAAAGCGCGATCGCCGCCAGGACCGGGACGCCCCATTCGGAGTTGGTTGACCGATCGACTTTCATGGCTGCACGCCCACCTTGAACTGCCCCCTTGATTCGTTCTCGGTATGATCCGATTGTACGGTATCCGGAGCGTTCTTTGCTGCGTTATTTCGCGCTTCCGAATCCACCGCGGAGCGGCCCGTCACCACCAAGAGTCGAAGCACGGATCGACGCCGTGGCTGTCGTGGACGTCGATGAAAGGTTGGTGATGATCGTGTTCCCGTTTCGGTCGCGAACCATGCGCACCGGCTGTGCCCGATAGGTCCCGGCCAACCGAAACGGCCTCCCTGTGTAGAGCGTCAGGATCCGGGAGACATAGTTCCGGGTCTCGTTGTAGGGCGGAACGCCCCGGTAGCGGGCAACCGCCCCCTCGCCGGCGTTGTAGGCGGCGAGCGCGAGCTGGAGGTTACCGGCGTAGCGGTCCACCAACCGCGAGAACTCCTTCACCCCAGCGCGCACGTTTTCTTCGGGATCGAATGGGTCCCCTACCTCGAGGCGGTCGGCCGTGTCGGGCATCAGCTGCATCAATCCCATCGCGCCTTTCCGGCTAACAGCCCTGGGGTCGTAGCTCGACTCGACCCGCACCAGGGCGTCGACGAGCTTGGGATCCACACCATGCTCGAGGCTGACCTGGTTGACAATCTGTCGCAGCGTGCTGCGATCGTGTGGCGCGGAGCCGCCCTTGGCGATTTCAGCGTCGTCGTTGGCCGCGGCCGGGACCGCTGTCGGCAGGACAAGAATGCCCGCGAGCACCATGCAACGAACTCTCACGCTACTATTATGACAGCTAATCTTCGAGAGGAGATAATCGTGCCGACCGCAGACCCCAAACCCGAGTCCCTCCAACCCTTTGCTGACCTGATGCGTGAGCAAGGGCTGTCCGATCCGGCCATCGCCTCATTCGAGATGCACCTCCGGCGTCTTCGTGGCGGCGACCGCGGGACCATCGCCGAAGACGAGATCCGTCCCGTACCGGATCTGTCCGATGCCGACGACCTCGAGGCGCACCGGGAGGTCGGCACGGCCCGGCTCGACGCGGTCGTGGTGATCAAGCTCAACGGCGGTCTCGGAACCTCGATGGGCCTCAACCGCGCCAAATCCCTCCTCCCGGTGCGCGGCCGGCTGAGTTTCCTCGATCTCATAGCCCGCCAGGTGCTCGCCCTGCGAGAACGGGTCGGCGCAAGGATCCCTCTCCTTTTGATGAACAGCTTTCGCACCGCCGCGGACTCGGAGAGGGCCCTCGCCGACTACCCCGATCTCGTGAGTGAAGACCTGGGGCTCGGATTCCTCCAAAACAGAGTGCCGAAGGTCCTCTCCAACGGGATGGTTCCGGCGGAATTCCCGGACGACCCAGAGCTCGCGTGGTGCCCACCCGGCCACGGTGATTTTTTCACCGCCATCGCCGCCTCCGGTCTGCTCGACCGGGTGCTCGAGGCCGGCATCGAGTACGCATTCGTTTCCAACGCCGACAACCTGGGTGCGGTGCTCGACCCGGCGATCCTCGGCTTCATGGTTGCCGAACGAGCCGATTTTCTGCTCGAAGCGGCCGACCGAACGGCGGCCGACCGCAAGGGCGGACACCTCTGCCATTTGCGCAACGGTCGTCTCGCCCTGCGCGAATCGGCACAGTGCCCGCCCGAGGCCGAAACCGCCTTCCAGGACGTGAGCCACTACCGCTACTTCAACACCAACAACGTGTGGCTACACCTCCCCGCACTGGCGGAGCTGCTCACCGCACACCATGGATTTTTGCCCCTGCCCACCATCGTCAACCGAAAGACTCTCGATCCGCGCGACCCCTCGTCGCCGCCGGTCTTCCAGCTCGAAACCGCAATGGGAACAGCCATTTCGCTTTTCCCGAGAGCCACCGCGATCCGGGTGCCTCGGCGCCGCTTCTCGCCGGTCAAGAACACGAACGACCTCCTCGCGATCCGGTCGGATGCCTACAAGCTCACCAGAGACTCGTGCGTCGTGCTGCATCCCGACCGCACCACGCCGCCGGTAGTCCGGCTGGACGAGCGGTTCTACAAGCTGATCGATGAGTTCGACCGCCGCTTTCCCGTGGGCCCGCCCTCACTTCGCCGCTGCTCGAGCCTCGTGGTCGAGGGCGATATCTCCTTTGGCGCCGGGGTGGTGGTGGAAGGGGACGCGGTTATTCGGGCCAAAAATGACCGGGCGACGCTTGCGGAGGGCGCCGTGGTCCGAGGAGAGGTCATTTTTTGACCTCAGTGTAGAATCACAGGCGGCCTGCGAATAAATTTCCCCAAGGAGAGCGCCACATGAGTGAAGCGGAACGGACCGAAGAGACCAAGACCGTCGGCCGGATCGTATCGGAAGCCTTCAACGAGCTCGGCACAACGCTGGTGGCCTTTGTCAAGGCGCCGAAGGCCCTCTGGGGCGTCAACATTCCATACGTCATCGAGGGGCTCGTCTACTTCGGAATCCTGACGATCCTTGGCAAATACTGCTCGGAAAACCTGGGTCTGAGCGATCTTCAGGCGGGATGGGTGTACTCGGTCTTCACGGCCGGAATCACCTTCGCAATGCTTTTTTTGGGCGGCGTCAGCGACAAAATCGGCGTCCCCAGAGCCCTCGCCCTCGCCTTTGGGATGTTCGTCGTCGGCAGAGGACTGATCGCCCTGTCCGGGACCATTTCGCTCGGGCAAGGGTTGGGCTCGCCGATGTTCTTCACGATGATCGTCGGGCTCGTGATCACGCTGATAGCGTACGGGTTGTACCAGCCGGCAGCCTATGCCGGAGTCAAGAGGTACACGAGCCCCAAGACGGCCGCTATGGGCTATGCGGTCGTCTACGGTCTCATGAACCTGGGCGCGTTCTTTTCCGGCTTCGTGTCGCCGGCCATTCGCCACCGCTTCGTGAATACTTTCCCTCCAAACGGCCTGACCGCAGTCTTCTGGACCTACACCGCGCTCTGCGTCTTGGCGCTGCTCGTGACCCTGGTGATCCTCACCCGCACCACCGATGCTGCTGCTGTGGAGCGCGTTCGGCGGGAGGCGGAAGAGTTTGCAGCAGAAAACGGCGCAGATGAAAGCAAGGACCCCGCTGAGGAGGAAATCACCGCTGCCAAGCCGCAGCACAGCAACCTGCGGTTCATCGTCCTCATCTCCCTCGCGGCGGTCTCGATCGGCGCTGCGGTCGCCGCCGCGACCGGCCGTCTCGCCATCGCACCGTCCATTACCTACGTCGTTGCCGTCGTTCTCGTCGCATTCGCGGTGTACGAGTTTCTGAGGGTGCGCCCGGACCACCCGTTCCGCGACTCTCGGTTCACCTTCTTCATCTTCATCCTGATTCCGGTCCAGACCCTGTTCGCCCACAACTGGCTAACCCTCCCCTACTACCTCGACCGCGCGTTCCGCGGCTCAGTGGTCAGCAACTACTTCGAGTTCTTCTCGAACCTCAATCCGATCCTGATCTTCATCCTGGCGCCGCTGGTCGCCGGGCTGACGGCTCGCGCCAACGTGTACACGATGATGATCATCGGCACCCTTGTGATGGCGCTCCCCACCTTCCTCCTGGTCATCGGCCCGCATCTGATTCCCTTCCTCGCATATATCTTGCTGATGTCGATCGGAGAGGCCATGTGGCAGCCGCGGTTCCTGCAATGGATTGCAGAGGTCGCGCCACCGGGCAAGACCGGTCTTTACATGGGCATCGGCCAGTTCCCGTGGTTCCTCACCAAGTTTGTCACCGGTCTCTACTCGGGCTACTTCGTGGCGACGTACATCCCGAAACCTGAGACGGGTCTGCCGACAAACACCGAGGTGATGTGGCTCATCTACGCAATGATCGCGATGATCACGCCCGTGGCGCTCATCCTCGCTCGGAAGTGGATGATGGCGGGGATGAAAGAAAAGCACTGAGGTTGACACGATCAGCCGCGATTGCTAGATTGTCGCTCCCCCTTCGGGGTGCTGAGCGGGAGTAACTCAGCGGTAGAGTGCAACCTTGCCAAGGTTGACGTCGCGGGTTCAATTCCCGTCTCCCGCTCCAATTCATCTGAAAATCCGCCCGGCCTTTGGCCGGGCTTTCATTTTCAGATGAATTGGAAAAAAGGACTGGGCTAGAACGGCTCATTCAACGGCAGATATTGACCCCCCATTAGACGTCCACTAAGATACCGTTTCCGAAGGCGACGTGGCCAAGTGGCTAAGGCAGGGGCCTGCAAAGCCCTGATCCCCGGTTCGAATCCGGGCGTCGCCTCCATTCAATTCTCGGCCGACGGACCGTGGTGCTTCATATCTCGTGTTCCGTACACGAAGACCACGGTCCGGCGGCCGAGAATTGAAATTGAAAAAGCTCTTCGCAGCCCGCCATCTTGTAGACCGGGTGGACGGGCTGCACTGTGTCCGGGCGGACGGGTGGGCTACTTCTTCGCCGTGGTCTTCTTCGCGGTAGGCTTCTTCGCCGCGGGTTTTTTTGCGGGCGGTTTCTTGGCGGCGGTCTTCTTCTTTGCTGCTGGTTTCTTCGCAGCCGGCTTCTTTGTTGCGGTCTTCTTCGCCGCCGGTTTCTTGGCCGCCGCCTTTTTCGCAGCCGATTTCTTCGCAGTTTCGGCCTTCTTCTTTGCCGGCGCCTTCTTGGCAGGCGCCCTCTTGGCCGCGGGCTTCTCGGGGGGTTTCTTTTCCGCCGCCTTTTTCTTCGCGGGCTCCTTGGCGGGTTTGTCGAGGGCCGCCGCAAGCTGGGCGCCAAAGCCGGTGACTGCCGGTGCCTCATCGCCCGCAGAGTCCATGTGGCCGCTGTACTCCTGCCGCTCGAGATCGCGCTTCAAGGCACTCACTGAAAGGCTGATCCGGCGGCGATTGGGGTCGAGCCCGACGAGCTTGAGCCGGATCTTCTCGCCGGGGGCGAAAGCCGTACGCGGATCGGCGTCCCGCCCAATCCCAAGTTCTGCGATCGGAATAAGACCAGTGAGGCCCGGTTCGAGCTCGACGAAAACACCAAAATCGGCGCCGTTTTCCACCGTGCCCTCGACGGTCTGACCCTCCTGGTAGCGCATCTCGATACGCTCCCACGGATCGCGGTCGGGCATTTGCCTCATGGTCAGCCCGATGCGCCGGTTCTCGAAATCCACTTCGCGCACCCAACCGCGGATGTTCTCCCCCACCTCGAGCTCAGGAGCGTCCTTTTCCATGCCCGGCGGTAGCTGACTGACGTGCAGCAGCCCGTCCATCCCCGGCTCGAGTTGAACAAAAAAGCCGAAGTCGGTCTTTCGCACCACCGTTCCCTCAAACGGGCTTCGGGATGGGAATCGCTCCACCGCGCCGTCCCATGGGTCCTTCTCGAGCGCCTTGATACTCAGAGAAATGCGGTCCTTCTCGCGATCGAGGTCGAGCACCTTTACCCGAACATCCTGATCCACCCGCAGCACATCGCGCGGGTGGCCGATCCGGTGGTGGGCGATTTCGGTCACGTGGACGAGACCGTCGACGCCACCGAGATCGACAAACGCGCCAAAATCGGTCAGAGACCGCACACGGCCTTCGACTTCCGCGCCGAGTTCGAGGGTGGTCCACGCCTGCTCGCGAAGGCGCGCCTTCTCCTCACGCATAAGGGCCGCCCGCGACACGACCAACCGTTGACCATCCGGTTCGTACTCGAGAACCTTGAAGGTGTAGGTCTGGCCGAGGTGGCTGTCAAGATCGTCCACCCGCACATCAGAGATGAGGGACATAGGGCAGAAGCCACGAACCCCGGAAACGGTGACGTCGAATCCGCCCTTGCGACGACCCATCACCTTACCCTCGACGGGCTCACCCGAAGCCACCGCCTGGTTGAGCCTCTCCTTGAGCTTGGCCTCGAGGGCCATCCGGCGTGAGACCCTGATCTCCTCGCCCGTCGACACCACGACCACCTGGACCGGATCGCCGGTTCCGAGATTGTCGAGCTCGGCGCGCTCGAGGACGGCCTCCGATTTGCCGGACACGTCCACCAGCGCCACATCGCCATGAATGGCAACGATAACTCCCTCGATCACGTCACCGGGTTTGAGCTCTTTGACGGCCAGGCTCTCGCGGAGCGCTTGTTCGAACTCGTTGATTTCGTTGGATTCCTCGGTCATGACAGGCCTCGCAGGCGGGTAATTCGGGCACCGTGTGCACGGGAGCGGAAGGATAGCACAACGTTGAATTAGGAGTTAGGAATGCCGAGAAAGTAATCAGTGATCAGTGATCAGTAATCAGATAGGAGCATGCGGAACCACGTTTATCGTTCGAGTCGGGCGGGCTCGGTGGATCTGATGACTAGTTGCTGCTTTCCGATAACTGATCACTGAATACTGATTACTGATTACTTGTCCAGCGCATCAGCCGGCTTGCCAGACGATATTGCCGCCGACGATGGTGGCCACCGGCCAGCCCTTGAGGCGCATTCCCGCAAAGGGCGTGTTGCGGGCCAGTGATTTGAATGAGCTGGGATCAACCGTGCGCAAAGCCCGAAGGTCGAGGATGGTGATGTCGGCAGGCACACCTTCGCGCAGACTGCCGCCGGGCAGATTGTATGTTTCCGCCGGGCGGGTTGACATCAGGCGCACCAGTTGCGTCAGACCGATAACTCGCGCGTGCACCAGACGATCGAGAGCAAGGGGAACCGCCGTCTCGAGACCGACGATTCCGAACGGGGCATCCGCGAAATCGAGCTCCTTTTCATCGGCGTGGTGAGGCTCGTGATCGGAGACGATGGCGTCCACCGTACCGTCATAGACCGCCTGCAGGATCGACTCGACCTCTACCGCACTCCGTAGCGGCGGATTGATCTTCCAGTTGGGATCGTAGTCGGCGCCGGCCACATCCTCGTCCGTGAGAACGAACTGGTGGGCCGCCACCTCGCAGCTCACTGCCAGACCCCGTCGTTTGGCGATCCGCACCAGATCGAGAGCGATCGCGGTCGACAGATGGCAGAGATGAAGCCGGCCGCCGGTGAGTTCGGCGAGCAAAACATCTCGGGCGACCATCACCTCCTCGGCCGAGGATGGCATTCCATGCAAACCGATCCTCGTGGCCACGGCTCCCTCGTGCATCGAACCACCGTCCGAAAGATCGAGATCCTCCTCGTGGGCCGCCACCGGGATATCAAAGCTCCTGGCATATTCGAGGGCCCGCCGCATGAGCAGCGCATTGCCGACCGGGCGCGGGTCGTCCGATATCGCCACCGCCCCGGCCTTTGCCATCTCACCGATCTCGGCCATTTCCTTGCCCTTGAGACCCTTCGACAGCGCACCCACAGGGTAGATCCTGGCCAGACCAGCGTGTTTGGCCCGCTCGCCAATGTACGAGGTCACCGAAGGATCATCGTTGACAGGTTCTGTGTCGGACATACAGCAAATCGCGGTGAACCCTCCAGCCACCGCAGCTCTCGAGCCCGTTTCGATGGTCTCTTTGTACTCGAGGCCCGGCTCGCGCAGGTGGGTGTGGAGATCGATGAATCCTGGGGCGACCACAAGCCCGGCAGCATCCATGGTCTTCACCTTGGCCGGCGCCTCAAGACGTTCTCCGATCGCCGCCACATGGCCGTCCTCGACAAGGATGTCCATCCCCTGGTCGAGACCCTGGGACGGATCGACCACCCGGCCGTTACGAATCAGAAGCCGTTTCACTGCGTCCTCCGGCGAGCAGATAGAGAATGGCCATGCGGATGGCGACGCCGTTGGTCACCTGATCGAGGATCACCGACTGCTCCCCGTCCGCCACCGACGAGTCGATCTCGACGCCGCGGTTCATCGGGCCCGGGTGCATCACCACCGCGTGATCTGCGGCCAGCAGCAACCGCTCGGGGGTGAGGGCGAAGAAATCGAAGTACTCGCGCATGGATGGGAAGTTGATCTTCTTCTGACGTTCGAGCTGAATGCGCAGCATCATCACGACGTCGGCGCCCTCGAGGGCCGGTTCGATCCGCAAATAACTGCTCACCCCGAGGTCTTCCACATCAAGCGGCAGAAGCGACGCGGGAGCAACAAAGCGCACCTCGGCGCCCATCTTCGCGAGCAGGAATGCGTTGGACCTCGCCACCCGCGAGTGTCGGATGTCGCCCGCGATCACCACCTTGAGACCCTCGAAAGTATCGAATCGTTGGCGCATGGTCAGGGCGTCGAGGAGGGCCTGCGTGGGGTGCTCATTGATGCCGTCACCGGCATTGATGATCGATACCGGAACCACCCGGGCAAGCCGGTGCGGCGCGCCCGAGTTCGGGTGGCGGATGACGATAAAGTCGGGCGCCATCGCCATCAAATTACGGGCCGTGTCGAGGAGCGTCTCTCCCTTGCTCACCGAAGACCCGGAAGATGAGAAGTTGAGAGTGTCGGCCGAGAGCCGCTTCTCGGCCACCTCGAAGGAGAAGCGGGTCCGGGTCGAGGGCTCCATGAAAAGGTTGACCACCGTCGAACCACGCAGCGCCGGCACTTTTTTGATCGGCCGCTCCGCCACGTCGAGCAGTTCTTCCGCAGTGTCGAGGATGAGCTGGATCTCGCCTGCGTTCAGGTGGTCGATCCCGACAACGTCCTTGCCTCTGAGGGCCGTGGCCGCCTCAACCGGCATCTTTCACCTCGCGACCGACCCAAACACCGTCCTCATCATCGACCTCGGCAAACCGCACCCGTACGTCCTCGTCTCTCGCCGTGTCAATCACTTTGCCGACAACATCGGCAGCGATCGGCAGCTCGCGGTGACCGCGATCCACCAGCACCGCCAACCGCACCGCGAGCGGGCGGCCCCAGTCGAGCAGGGTATCGAGGCCGGCGCGGGTCGTGCGCCCGGTGAAGATGACGTCGTCAATCAGATAGATGATGCGATCGTCGATCGAGTCCGGGAGGACGGTCTCCTTGAGCACCGGTTGCTGATGGGCCGGCCGCCAAGGACCGACGTCATCACGGTAGAGCGAGATGTCGAGTCGGCCGACGGCCACCTTGCGCCCTGTCGCCTCCTCGAGCACCCGTGCCAGACGGTCGGCGAGCGGCACACCGCGGGTGTGGATGCCGACCAGCATGACATCGTCACCGTCACGTTCCAGGATTTCCGCGGCCATTCGCGCCACCGTGTGGGCCATGCCGCTCTCGTCCAGAACCTGATGCAGCGCCGTTAGGCCGGGGTCCTCCGTCATCTCACCCCCAACCGATACCTACAAAAAAGCTCCCCTACCGGGAAGCAGTGTGTGAGGATTCCTGTTACTCGATCTCGCATCCGCGTGATGGTAACACAGCACTCCCAATAACGAAAAAAGTACCAATCGTCCCCGTTCCACCCTACTGGGACAAGTAATCGGTGATCACTAATCAGTGATCAGTCCCTACAACCAACTCCCTCGGACTCTCAAACTGATTACTGATCACTGATCACCGATTACTTTGTTCGATAGCGTCCACAATCTGAGGCCTTTGAATGAGTATGATAGCTGCCAATGACCGAGCACCATCACCCGCGGTTCGCCGACCGGCTGATGATCCTGTCCGCGGCACTGCTCTTCTCCACCGGCGGCACAGCGATCAAGCTGTGCTCGCTGAACGGTTGGCAGGTGGCGAGCCTTCGCTCGGGCATCGCGGCGGCGGCTCTCCTCGCATTCTTGCCGGCCGCGCGCCGGAGGTGGAGTTGGAGGACGTGGCTCGTAGGGTCCGCCTACGCAGGCACCATGATCTGTTTCGTCCTCTCGAACAAGCTCACGACCGCGGCCAACGCTATCTTCCTCCAGGGGGCGGCGCCACTCTACATCCTCCTCCTGAGCCCACTTCTCCTTCACGAGCCCGTCCGCAGTCGCCAAATCTGGTTCATCGCCGCCCTCGCCGCCGGCATGTCGATGATCTTCGCCGGCGCTCAGCCGGCCTTCCACACCGCCCCCGACCCACTGCGCGGAAATGTGGTCGCCATCGTCGCCGGGATCTGCTGGGCGCTGACCATCATCGGTCTGAGGTGGCTCGCGCGTCCTTCTCAACGGACTTCTGCTGCGGCCGGCGATGAGTCGTCCACCGCCGTCTCGGCCGTAGCGTGCGGCAATCTCATCGCCTGCCTCGTGACCCTACCCGCCGCGCTCCCGGTTTCCGGCGCGACCGAGGTTGACTGGGCGGTGCTCGCCTTCCTCGGCATCTTCCAGATCGCCGTCGCCTACGTGTTCCTGGTCCGCGGCGTGCGCAGCGTAGGTGCTCTCGAGGTTTCGCTGCTGCTGCTCCTCGAACCGGTGCTCAGCCCGGTATGGGCGTGGCTCGTCCACGGCGAGAAACCGGGAACACTGGCGATTGCCGGCGGCCTCGTAATCGTCACAGCGACCGCCGTCTACACATGGTCGGGAGCGAGACCGACTACCGTCGGGAAGTCATCAGTGATCAGTGATCAGTGATCAGTGGCCAACCATCGCACCGTTCACTGATCACTGATGACTCGATCACTGATCACTTGCCGGGCCGTCTCCGTGAGCCACGGTGACGACGGTGTGGATGCCGCCGCGGAGACGGTAGTCGAGCGAAACCTCCATCCAGCGCGGGGCGCAGCATGCCACGAGATCCTCAAGCACCCGGTTGGCGGCGTGCTCCTGGTAGATGCCGACGCTGCGAAAGCTCGTCAGGTAGTACTTGAGGGACTTGAGCTCGATGCAGACATCGGACGGGACATAGCTCACCTCCAGAGTCCCGTAATCCGGAAGCCCCGAGAATGGACACACGCAGCTCCACTCGTCGGTTTCAACCTCCACCAGCGCCTCGCGCGCGGGGTACTCGTATGGGAAAGTCTCGAGCACCTCGGGCGTCAACGCCTCGACACCCTCGAAGGGGAACTCCTTGCCTTCAGCTATGACCATCATCGCCTCCTCGAGTGATCGTAGCAGGAATGCGAACCGTCATCTCGTCCGGTGTAGGATGAACTCTCCAACGCATGAGAAGGGCGAAAGACATGGACTACACCAGATTGTTTCGGGTCGAGCCCGGCAAGAAAATCGAACTCGACGCTATCGACGCGGACTTCAAGCCAGAGGGGTTGAGCCGTGACGAAGCCGAGGTCGAACTTGCGGATCGAACCGAAAAGCTTCGCGATCTTCAGCACCTCATGTACGCCGAGGACAAGCGCTCGCTGCTGGTCGTCCTTCAGGGGCGCGACGCCGCCGGCAAGGACGGGACGATAAGCCGCGTTTTTGGTCCGATGAACCCGCAGGGGTGCAGGGTGACGAGCTTCAAGGTCCCCTCGAAGATTGAAGCTGCCCACGATTTCCTGTGGCGCTGCCACGTCGCGGCGCCCAAAAGGAGCATGGTCGGCATCTTCAATCGCTCGCACTACGAGGACGTGCTGGTGGTTCGGATCCACAACCTGGTGCCGAAGACGGTGTGGTCGAAGCGCTACGACCACATTAATGACTTTGAGAAGCTGCTCGCGGATAACCGCACACTCATCCTCAAGTTCTACCTCCACATCGATCGTGAGGAGCAGCTCGAGCGCTTCAAGAAGCGGATCGACAACCCGAAGAAGAACTGGAAGATCAGCGACGCCGACTACTCGGAGAGGCCGTACTGGGACGCTTACACGAAGGCCTTCGAGGACGCCATCTCGAAGTGCAGCACGGATGACGCACCGTGGTTCGTGATCCCGGCCAACCGCAAGTGGTTCCGCAACCTCGCGATCGCCGACATCGTGGTCGAGGCGATGGAGAGCCTCGAAATGCAGTACCCCGAGCCATCGAGGTGGACATGAGGAGATCCGGAGGATGTATCACGAGGCGGAAGAGGCCGAATAATTCTCAATTCTCAATTCTTAATTCTCAATTCCGATCCACCCTCCCCGTTCTCCGGACGGGTGAGCCCAGATACCTGATACCGGATACCGGATGCCAGATGCCCTCACGGTATCCGGTATCCGGAATCTGGCATCCGGTCTCCGTCCCCACTCGGCTTGGCAATCCTCCGGCCAGAACCCATATTGTCAGGTAGGAATAACGTCAGAGAAAGGGGGCAACCGTGCGTTGGACTTATGCATGTCCACACTGTCAGGCGATGCTCAACACCAGACGAGACGGCGGTGCTGATCGGTGAGTGCGGTCCCCATCGAATCCTCATGGGCTTCCACGCCGAGCCCGGGAACTATCGTGCCTACCTGCCGCCGGAGTTCGAACTCCAGGAGGGGTCGATGTGGGACTTCTCGTGCCCGGTGTGCAATCGCAGTTTGATCGCTGAGATAGCCCCCGAGCTGTGTGCGCTCGACATGGCCGTCCAGGGTGTTCGCCACCGGATCTACTTCTCGCGCACTGCGGGTGAGCAGGCCACCTTCGTGATCACCGCCGAGGGTGTCAAGAGTCACGGCAGAGATGCCAATCAGCACTCTCTGGAGATGCTCGAGCTGGTTTAAAGGGTCCAGGGTTCAGGGCACAAGGAACACGGACGGCCTTGAACCCTGTACCCTGCACCCTGTACCCGGTGCCTTGAACCCCGTGCCCTGAACCCTGCTCCCGTGCTCCGTGTACGATAGTGACGTGGAAGCCAAACGTCGCCGGGTCGTTCTGAGGTCGATCGCGCTTGGCGTGTCGGTGCTCGCCGGAGGTACCGTCGGCTACATGGTGCTCGAGGACCAGAGCTTTCTCAACGCGTTCTACATGACCGCCATCACCGTCACCACCGTCGGTTTTCGCGAGACTTTCCCGTTGTCGCCGGCGGGGCAGGCATTCACCATCCTGCTTGCTTTCGTAGGAGTCGGAGTCATCCTCCTCATTGCCTCGGAGTTCGCGCGAGCCGTGCTTGACACCGACATCCGCCGAATCATCGGGTTGCGAAGGGATCTGAGCATGATTAAGGAATTGAACCAGCACATCGTGGTCTGCGGCCACGGCCGGATGGGGCACGCGGTGGTGGAGGTCTTGCGCGAGCGCGGCATCCCCTTTGCCGTCGTCGAGATGGATGCCGATCGCTGCCGTGATCTCGAGGAAGCCCACTTGCCGGTGGTCCGAGGCGATGCGACCCAGGAAGAGGTGCTGCGCGCGGCGGGCGTGGTTCGCGCGAAAACACTGATCGCTTGTCTCGCCGACGACGCCCACAACGTCTACTCGATTCTCCTCGCCCGCCAGCTCAACCCCGACATCACGATCATTGCGCGCGCCGTGGATGACGGCGCCGATGAGCTTCTCCGACTTGCCGGCGCCGACCGGGTGCTCAATCCCTACCGGGTTGGCGGGACACGGTTGGCCCTTACGGCCCTCAAGCCGACTGTGACCGACTTTCTCGACGCGTCCCTGATGGGCTCATCGGTGGAACTCGAGTTGGCCGAGGTGGTGGTCCACCCGTCGAGCGATCTGGCCGGCAAGACCCTCGCCGGGGCCGAGGTGCGGCAGCGATTCGGGATCATCGTCGTGGCGCTCAAACGGGGCGAAGAAAGCACCTTCAACCCGGGACCGGACGAGCGCATCGAGGCCGGCGACGTGCTCGTAGCCCTCGGTCCGCTCCAGGCACTCGAGCGAATCGAAAAGGCAACGCAATAGCTTCGCAATTCTCAATTTTGAATTCTCAATTCTCAATTCCCGCCCAACACCCGCCGAAATATTTCGAATTTCGAATTTCGAATTTTCCGTCCAACATCCCACCGCATTAATAATTCTTCACGCTCTTCAGGGTGGGCAGGCCACCGTGCGGCGGAAGTGTCTGACTTCGGCCTCACACCGGCACTGAGGCGCTATGGCTAGCGCAAGGCAGCAACGATGTATACTGTGCCCCGCTAACCGCCAAAAATGAAAGGCAGAATCATGAAGAAATCGACCTCACTTATCAGTACGTTGCGATTCGTTCTCACGCTCTCTGTCGCTCTGGTGGCCATGACAGCCACCGTGGTGGCGCAGGAGACCTGGACCCCCAACAAGGAAATGGCAGAGGAGACATACAAGAGGCCCTACTCTCCCTATGCGGGGGGGGCGGTTCCGACCCGGGTATTCTGGGGCGATACGCATCTCCATACCTCGTTCTCGATGGACGCCGGGGCCTTCGGCGCTCGTTTGGGCCCAGAGGACGCCTATCAGTTCGCGCGAGGTGATGAGATCGAATCGACGACCGCGGGGCGAGTCAGACTGGCCCGGCCTCTCGACTTCCTGGTGGTCGCGGACCACTCGGACAATATGGGCTTCTTCCCGGATCTTTTCGCGGGCGATCCCGAAATCCTCGCCGATGCCAAGGGGCGGGAGTGGTACGACAAGGTGCAGGCAGGCGGCCAGCAGGGAATGGAAGTTGCCCTCGAAATCATCGACTCGTTCTCTCGAGGCACATTTCCTGAGGCGCTGATGTACTACCCGGACACCAGGGCCTACAAGGACACCTGGGCGAAGACGATCGCAGCGGCAGAAGCCTACAACGACCCGGGGGTTTTCACCGCTTTCATCGGCTACGAGTGGACCTCACAGGTACCGCCAGGCCAGAACCTGCATCGGGTCATCATCTACCGCGATGCCGCCGACAAGGCCAGCCAAACCGTCCCCGCTACCACATACCCGCCGCAGGGCAGCACGGATCCGGAATATCTTTGGAAACTCCTGCAGGCTTACGAGGACAAGACCGGCGGTGAGGTGCTCGCTATTGCCCACAACGGCAACATGTCGAATGGCTTGATGTTCCCGCTGATCAACCCGGTCGACAACAAGCCCCTCACACGTGATTACGTAGAGACCCGCGCCCGCTGGGAGCCGCTCTACGAGGCCACCCAGATCAAGGGAGACGGAGAGGCCCATCCGTTTCTTTCCCCCAACGACGAGTTCGCCGATTTCGGCACCTGGGACAAGGGCAATCTCAATCTGAGCCAGCTCAAGACGGACGACATGCTGCAGTACGAGTACGCGCGCAGCGCGCTCATGCTTGGAATGCAGCTCGAGGACGAACTCGGAACGAACCCGTACAAGTTTGGCATGATCGGTTCGACCGACAGCCACACAGCGCTCTCGACCGCAGACGACGACAACTTCTTCGGCAAGCACTCGGGCTCCGAGCCCAGTCCCGATCGCATGGAGCATGCGTTCGCCAAGTTCGGTGACCTTGAAATCATGAACTGGGAGACCCTCGCATCGGGGTATGCGGGCGTGTGGGCGCGCGAGAACACGCGTGAGGCGCTCTTCGATGCGATGCAGCGTAAGGAGGTCTACGGTACGACTGGACCGCGCATGCTGGTGCGTTTCTTCGGCGGCTGGGACTTCGAGAGCTCGGACGCCAATACGCGGCAGCCGGCGGCGGCCGGTTACCGCAAGGGCGTGCCGATGGGTGGCGATCTGAGCCAGGCACCGGCGGGCAAGGCGCCGACCTTCTTGGTGGCGGCACTCAAGGATCCGATCGGTGGAAATATTGATCGCATCCAGATCATCAAGGGATGGCAAGACGCCAAGGGCAAGCTGCACGAGAGGGTGTACGACATCGCGGTCTCGGACGGGCGGGAGATCGGCGTCGACGGTCGCTGCAAGACACCGGTCGGCAACACAGTGGATGTCAAGAATGCGACCTGGAGCAACTCGATCGGCGACACCGAGCTGATCTCCGTCTGGAAAGACCCGGACTTCGATCCCGGCCAGCGGGCCTTCTACTACCTTCGGGTTCTCGAGATCCCCACGCCGCGTTGGACTGCCTACGACGCCAAGTACTTCGGCCTCGATATCGACGATGAGATCCCGATGACCACCCAGGAGCGCGCCTACACCTCGCCCATCTGGTACACGCCGAACTAGCCCGGTCTTTTCATCGGGCTAACCTCTTTCTACTTCGCCGTGGGATATGAGATGATCGCGCCCGTGAATATAGAACTCGAGTCCCGATCGCTCCAAGGCAAGACGGCGCTGGTCACTGGTGGGGCGCGCGGAATTGGTGAGGCG
>PVMK01152085.1_pt1 | contig 36407 bp, 36 predicted proteins | sample 1853481 | NCBI WGS metagenome assembly PVMK01 (sample SAMN08533507, study PRJNA380276) | Marine sediment metagenome, whole genome shotgun sequencing project. | reverse complement strand
TCTGTCCCGGTTTATGCCCTCGATGATACACGTGCCTTCTCCGGTCTCACTTCGGTCCGAGCTGTTTATGACGTGCGCACTAGCGACGAGAAGAAACTCCAATTCATCCTCACTGTTATTCGTGACACTCTGAATGAAACTGTGCAACAAGATGTTAAACCTCGTTACATTGCCAGCATGCGCGGCCCCACAGTAAAGCTTCTGATCCGCAACAGACAAGGCGACCAGGAATTACAGAAAAAAACCGTCGAGCTTATAGATGAGCTGAACAAACGAGGAGTGCGTATGGAAGCCTGTGGTTATGCTCTCAATCTTTTTGGTCTTGAACCAGATGATTTGTATGAAGGGGTGCACGCCATCGGTAACAGCCTTAACTCACTGATCGGTTATCAGACACAAGGTTATGCGCTGGTACCTATGAATTAGATTGAGCAGCGTAGAACAGTCCCCAATTCCAAGCCATCACCGGTTGCTTGCCAGACAACGGGAATATCTGGACATCCATAGCGGGTAGAGTCAAAATCGCACAGGTGTGATTAAACAGGGTACTGCCAGGGTTAATGACCAGGACATGGCCCAACTGTTCTGCGAAGACCTGATGGGTATGTCCAACAATCAGTACGTCAAAGGAGAAGGCTTTTAAATGGTCGCTCCAGCAAGACTTTTGATCTTGCAACAACACAGCATTCTCGTCTAATAGTTTAACCCCTTTCAAGAGTGATTCAGGTGGACTAGCGTGAACCATATGAATTTTTTTGTTTTCAGAAAAGTTCTCAATCACACAGGGTAAGGCTTGCAGATATTCCTCAACAAGTCCGCCTTTCCCATCTTCACAACGATCCAGCCACCACAAATCATGGTTACCCAGAACAGCTTGGCAGCCACTATCAATCAGCAAAGCAACAGTCTCTTCAAGCCGACTCCCGTATCCAGCGATATCTCCTGCACAAAGAATTGTGTCAACTCCTTCGCGTTGAAAGACCGCCAGCGCCTCAGATACAGGTGTAGGAGTTGCATGGACATCACTGATCAAGCCGATTTTTACGGTCACAAAGAACCTCTGCTAGTGTCACTCTGGCTGTCTATTCCCAGTTTTTCGAAAACAGTCAAACCAAGTAATGGACAGAGACTAAGAATATGGCCAAGAAATAATTCTGTATCGGCTAATTCTGTTGCAGAGAGCTCTGGAAGCTGAGGATTGTTTAAATTGTCGAGATTGGCACTTTTGGCTTCTTGAATCAGTCGCGTCAAACGCGTTTCAAAATATTGCATCTGAGACGGATTAAGACTGTCATCTTTGGATGCAAAGACGACGACCCAGCTCCAGAAGTCTTTTTGGGCATCATATTGTTCCAGAGCGCAATAGACAGGGTCGGCTGAGCCTATATGAATAGTTGGCAGTTTGCCTTCCTTGGAGGAACCGACCAGAATGTAAAGACCTGGAGCGTTGAGCTCCTTGCGATCTATCTCTTCTGGTAATGATGACCTGGGAATTACCAGAGCACGACCGGGCCATTTAGATTTCGCGATAATTTTGACGCCATCGGCATGACCGTCCTGCAGAAAAATTCGTACTGAAAATGCTTTTGGGGACATGCTCTCTACCTCACTCACTAAGTCGACATAAGAGACAATCAGATTATAGCGTATAGATCCTACTTTACAGCCTTACAGCTCCAGCGTCTTATTACCCGTAAATCATCCCGAAAGCTTTTGCCGATAAAATTCCTCAAGACAGAGGTACCCTTTGCGGTAAATTTGTTTATAGTATTGTAAGGCATGTGACACTGTAACGATCCTTTATCGTCAGGAAGAACCATGGACGTCAAAACATTACAAAAAGACTTCGAAGCGAGCTTGACAGACTTACCTCCCCTCGGTATGGACGTACACAGCCTGGTGGAGGATTTTCGACGCTACTATTCCCACACTCTGGGTCGCGACCGACACTCTCGATCGGCCCACTATGCCTACCAGGCGCTGGTGTTAAGCATTCGTGACCGACTGATGGAGCGATGGCGGCACACCCGCTATGCCTACGATGAAGTTGACGCCAGCCATGCCTACTACCTTTCGCTGGAATTCCTGATGGGCCGCGCCCTGGGCAACGCAGCGCTCAATCTCGGTCTCGATGAGGCGACCGAACTTACCGTCCGTTGTCTCGGTATGGAGTTGGAAGAATTGGCTGAAAGTGAGCAAGATGCCGGTCTTGGCAACGGTGGTCTGGGCCGTCTTGCCGCCTGTTTTCTCGATAGCTGCGCCACTTTGCAGTTACCGGTCACCGGCTACGGCATGCGCTACGAGTACGGCATGTTTCGCCAGGTCATTACCGCAGGCGAGCAGATCGAGGAGCCCGACCACTGGCTGCGCGAGGGCAATCCATGGGAGTTGGAGCGCCCGGAGTATACTCAGCGAGTACGCTTCGGTGGACGCATCGAATGGCAACACAATAATCAGGGTAAGCAGCAGCCACGCTGGGTGGAAACTCACGATGTGCTAGCGGTCCCCTACGATGTGCCGATACCGGGATACCGTAACGGCACCGTCAACACCTTGCGTCTCTGGCAAGCCAGTGCAACCGACGAATTCAACCTTGGCGAATTCAATGCCGGTTTCTACCCTGAATCGGTAGCGGCCAAAAACTCGGCAGAACAGATCACACTGGTCCTCTATCCGAATGACGCTAGTGAAAGCGGCAAGGAGCTGCGCCTGCGTCAACAATACTTCCTCGCCTCGGCGAGCCTTCAGGACATAATCGCCCGCTGGATCGGCATTCATGGCCATGACTTTACCAACTTCGCAGGAAAGAACCGTTTTCAGCTTAACGACACTCATCCGAGTTGTGCCGTCCCTGAGTTAATGCGTCTACTCATGGACGAACACAGCATGGGCTGGGACGAAGCCTGGCGGATCACCTCCACCACTATGGCCTATACCAACCATACCCTGCTCCCCGAAGCCCTGGAGCGCTGGTCAGTGCCGACCTTTAAGCGACTTCTGCCACGACTGCTCGACATCATCTATGAGATCAATGCAAGATTCCTGGCCGTGGTCGCTCAGCGTTGGCCCGGTGACACCGCACGCCAGCGCCGCATGTCGATCATCGAAGAAGGCTCAACCCCGCAGGTGCGTATGGCTTACCTGGCTATCGCCGGGAGCTTTTCCGTCAACGGCGTTGCCGCCCTCCATTCGAAGCTGCTCACAGAGGGACTCTTCAACGACTTTTTTGCGCTGTGGCCGGAGAAATTCAACAACAAGACCAACGGCGTCACCCCACGCCGCTGGCTTGCCTTATGTAATCCAACACTCTCCCGATTGATCACCGACACAATTGGTGAAGGCTGGGTGGCCGACCTCTCACAGCTTACCGAACTGGCCCAATATGCCAACAATCAAGATTTTTGTAATCGCTGGCAAAAGGTTAAGTTACTGAACAAACAACGACTGGCAGAAATGGTAAAAACTGACTGTGGCATAAGCTTTAATCTGGAAGCGATCTTTGACGTACAAGTCAAGCGTATTCATGAATACAAGCGACAACTACTCAACGTCCTGCACGTCATTCATCTCTACGACCGCCTTAAACGAGGAGACAGCGACGATTGGACACCACGTTGCGTCCTCATCGGCGGCAAAGCAGCTCCCGGCTATTTTATAGCCAAACGCATCATCAAGTTGATCAACAACGTGGCGGCCGTCATCAATGCCGATCCGATCACGACAGACCGCCTGCGTCTTGCCTTTCTACCCAATTACCGGGTGACAACTATGGAGATCATCGCCCCTGGTAGTGATCTCTCTGAGCAGGTCTCCACAGCGGGCAAAGAAGCCTCAGGAACCGGCAACATGAAGTTTATGATGAACGGTGCCCTGACTATCGGAACTCTTGACGGGGCCAACATAGAGATTCGTGAAGAAGTAGGTGAGGAGAACTTCTTCCTCTTTGGAATGTCCGCTGCTGAGGTGAATGTCATGCGCAGCCACTATGATCCAGCAGCGATCATCGCTGCAGACGAGGATTTGCTTCGGGTGATGCAGTTATTGAGGTGCGGTCACTTTAATCAGTTCGAGCCCGGCATCTTCGACCCACTTCTACATGCCATCACCAACCCCGATGACTTGTGGATGACAGCAGCCGACTTCCGCAGCTACGTTGACACTCAGCAACGTGTCGCCGAGGCCTTCAGGGACAAAGAACGCTGGACTCGTATGAGCATCCTGAACACAGCGGCCAGTGGTCGTTTCTCCACGGATCGCACGATTGCTGAGTATAATCGAGATATCTGGAGGCTTAAGGCGATAACTCCGGTGACAGTAGAAGAATAAGGAGGGAGAGATATTGGCTGGAGCTGATGAGCTTTTGCAGATGTTTTGAAAAACAGCCTATTTGTTACTAAGGCTGATAGTTGCAAATTCGGTATTTGACGAGACCTTAATCAAATACATTTTTGCGGCCGGGAAATCCCACAAATAAACTGTTTGACGGATATCTTCACCATTATAATTTCTGAAGGTCCTTGATTTGTCCTCCCCTACCCCCCATAGTTTGCTGGATACTTTGCAACACATTTCCAAAAGAATCAGGCGAAACTCTGGCAACTATTTTGTACACATTTTCGTTCTCGAAGCTCACTTGTAATTTCATGACGACGCCATCAATATAAACACGATCAGCTGAAGCGTAGAAAGTTGAAGTATTCTCAATATTATTTTTAAAAGATTGTTCGTAATTAAAGGGCCTGACCTCGGTAACCTCCTGGTGTGACATACCCAGCCGATACCCAGCCAAAGTCACATCAAGACTGACGAGTGCCGACGGATTCGCTTCTCCTGTAGTGGGCCAGGAAAAGATTAAAAGAATCAGGCCAATTAGAAATTTATGAGACATGACTGCCCGCTTGAGAGTAATAGCCGTATCTATTGGTAGAAAAGGAGCTGAGATGTGGGCCAACCGCCGGATTTGCAGCCGGTTCATGGATAGTCTGACAACCTTCTCGCTCTGATAGTACACGAGCAATCTCAAAAATCTCTCACAGCGCAAAAAAAACCATTCATCGCTGGCTTAAATGGCCACCAGCGACAAAACTGGTGACCATTCGCGGATACAGAGTTGGGGAATCTCCGATTTGGAGCAGAGCTGGCAGCTGACTTAGACGTTATTATCTCAAGTAATATCCAGCCACCTGCCATTGGTTGTTATCGCCGAGCATCAAGGTGATTGTTTCAGTCACACTGTCCTTGAGTTCAAACTTTGAAATGAACGTCATAATCACGTATTCGCCTGGCGGCACGTCGGACGCCGAATCAGTATATGAAATATCGTGATGAACTCGCTCGATGATCGGCCCCAGAAAAGACCTTAACTCGGCTATCTGTTCATTCCAGGCATTCTGCGTCAATATCTGCTTCAGGTTCTCTGAGGTGATTTCCCAACTTCTTGCATATTCTTCGGTATCAACTAAAAAAAGGAATTGCGCAGCTGCAAAGCCTGATTGCTCTGCAACTTGCTGCGTTGGCGTTTTATTCAAAATCGGGATAGCAATCAGAAGAAAGAACGTGAAGATCAGTAACAGGTGTATTTGAGCGTGATGTGAAATGGCTTGTATTTTCATCATGGTGTCCTCCTTCTTACAAACAAGAGGAAAATAGTCATTACACCATAATTCTAATCCCAACTCGATGCAGCGGCAACTCATCGGGACTGATTTTGTCCAAAAAACGTAATTTGATAAACCACCACTTCACGCAGAGAAGACAAGATTCGAGAGGTAAAACCAGGGCTCCAGATTTAAAACACAACAGTAACAATTCGGCACAATTTGAAATATTAGTAAAAAGATCTGTCATCCTCGAATGATTCTATCGAGGATCCATGTTCTAAAGTCTGGATTCCCGATTACACCCTCGGGAATGACAGCTTTTTTATTGTATTGAATAATTATTGAACACTGCCTGATGTTCCAACACCTAGCCAAACAATTCTCCCTGCTGCCACAGAGGCTTCTCGTCAATACCACGATCGATAATTTTACGAGCAGACAACCAGAGTTCCCGGGTCAGCTCGATATCGTACTGTGAATCATGCAGGCGGCTATCATCGACTTTTATGCCAGAGTGACGAGCAACTGTCGCCAGTTTGAAGTTAGACAGATCGCCACGACAAGGCTGAAGAATTTGTGCCCAAACCAACATAACGTCAAGGCACGGATACCAGAACCAGCTACCGAAGAAACGATCACCGTTCTTCTCCCAGAATCGACGCATGAATGGCATGTCGAAGCTGTGGGCATTGTAGCCAACGAACTGGAATTTGTCGGTTTTATCGTACTGGCCGACATATTTACCGAACATAACGGCCATGCGGGCATAGATAAAACGGGGGTCTTCGAACTCCTGCCCTGGCACGGCAAGATGGTCGGGATGATCAGACGGGAGGAACTGCCGGCGATCCATACCGGTCACCTCAAGGGCAGCATCTTCAATCACATCCTGCGGATAAGGCCGCACAAAATAATCAAATGACTCCATGACCTCATCACCGATCTGTATGCAGCCGGAGATCTGGGTCAGTCCATTACGCTCAGGATTGGTGCCGGTTGTTTCTACATCGATAAAAATCAATTTCTCTTTGGATGTCTGCATAATCACCTTAGCGTTAAAAAGTAACTGACCTCTGGCCACCGACGGCAAACGATCAATTACATACTCTGCTTAAATCACTACAAGAGACTTGAGCCGGTAACACTCAAGAAATTTTCAGTCAAAATTCCCCGAGGCAAGACCTTTTCGCCATACAACACTTTGTTCCCATCCTTAATATAAATTTCAACATCCGGATTGCCATCTTTAAATGGAAGTTTGATAGCAAAGACCCTGTAGCGTTCCGGAAGCTCATCAAGAGGGGCTTCTGCATTCATGCGCCTGAAGGCGTTGACCAAGCCGAGGGCAGTATCGCTTTTGGCTTCTGAGACACCCTGAACACCAGCCCTGATACACGCCATAAGGTAGTTTTTGGTAACATTCCTGGTGTTTTTGGATCGGGTAAGATTTCCGGCTGTCATTTCGACATTGTCAAAGGCAGAATCTATTTCACCACTCTCAACCGCATCGATGACGTCAGAGACAAGAGCATTCAGATCGGCAGACTTCCAGTTTTCTGAGTTGATTGCTTTCATTGCTGAGATATTAGCGGAGAAGAGCGCTAAGGGCAAAGGAATCTACAAAATGGGTTGTCTGTCTCATGATGTAACCAGACTTTTACATCCAGATATGACAAAATGCGTCTATGCAACTACTGAGTTCACAACTCCCCGTAGAAACGATTCTGTCCGAACTTGAACAATCTCTTACAGAATCCCGAACCGTTGTACTACAAGCCCCGCCCGGTTCAGGCAAGACCACCCGTGTGCCGTTAGCCCTGCTTAGTGCATCATGGTTGAAAAAGCAGCGAATCCTGATGCTTGAACCGCGCCGTCTTGCTGCGACCAACGCTGCACGCTATATGGCATCATTGCGTGATGAACCGGTCGGTGACACAATCGGTTATGCGATCCGCTATGAGCGTAAAGTCGGGCCGAACACCAGGCTCGAAGTCATCACTGAAGGCTTGTTGATCAGACGCATGCAGAGCGACCCGGAGCTCGCCGGAGTCGGGCTGGTGATTTTTGACGAATTTCACGAACGCAGTTTGCAGGCCGATCTCGCTTTGGCCCTCTGCCGTGATGTCCAGCAAGGCCTGCGAGAGGATCTGCGCATTCTCATCATGTCTGCCACTCTTGACGCTGAGCCATTGGCACGTTTGCTCAACAATTGTCCTATTGTAACTACTACAGGCCGATCCTTTCCGGTTGCCATCGACCATCTTGCTGAGGCAAACCGATACAAAATTGCCGAGGCAACAGCACAGGGAATCCGCCACGCGTTAAAAGAAACCAGCGGAGACGTCCTGGCGTTCTTACCTGGTGTTGGTGAAATTCACCGCTGCCACAATCTGTTGCTGGATATCTCCTCGCAAATCGCCTTGCGACCTCTCTACGGTGGGCTGCCTTTTGCTGACCAGGAAGCCGCAATTCTGCCAGGCAAGCAGCGACGGATCGTACTATCGACCAACGTCGCTGAGACCAGCCTGACCATAGAAGGGATTGAAACCGTTGTCGATAGCGGCTGGGAACGACGACCACACTTTGATGCAACACGAGGCATGACCCGTCTGGAGACAGTACGCATTTCACGGGCCAGTGCAGAGCAACGGTCAGGACGAGCCGGACGCCTTGGACCTGGTCGATGTTTCAGACTCTGGACGAAAGGGACTCAAGGTGCCTTGCTCCCTTTTGCACCACCCGAGATTCGTCAGGCTGACCTGGCGCCACTGGCTTTCGAACTCGCCCAATGGGGCGTGCAGGATGCCACCAGTCTGACATGGGTTGATGTACCACCAAATGGGCATTTGACCGCAGCCCGCCATTTACTGGTGAACCTTGGAGCACTCGACAAAGAGGGCAGACAAACCCGACTGGGTGATGAGATGGCGAGATTCCCAACCCATCCGCGTCTAGCCAGGCTTCTGGTCACAGCGATTAATGATGACTGTCCTGGTCTCGGCAGTGATCTGGTCGCATTGCTGACAGAGCGTGATCTGTTGACAAGGTCTCGACAAGAAGCACGTGCGACAGGTCCAAGCGATCTACTTGAACGTCTTGAAGTTCTGCACCGCGACAAGTCGCCACGTAGCGGCTCGGTCCGTCGTGCAGCGACCTTCTGGCGAAAACAAACCAAAGCCGGACAAGAACCGCATCCCGACCCGGAATCCATAGGTCGCCTGTTAGCCTGTGCTTATCCCGACCAGGTCGGCTTGAGAAGAAAACCAGGAAGCCAGCGTTACTTGCTACGTAACGGCCAAGGCGTCACTCTCGCGTCCAGTTCGGTGGTTCATGATGTGGAATGGCTGGTGGCAGTCGAAACTGTTGAACGCAACGGCGGTGAAAACGAAATCCGTCTAGCGAATGTACTCACCCGTGCAACAGTCGAAGAATTATTCGGAGACAATCTGGAATGGCAGCGTGAATCGAGTTGGGACGACAGGGCGAATCGGGTCGTTGCCCGGGAAGTACGAAGACTCGGCGCAATCATTATGCAGGAACGACCGGTAGCAGCGACACTAAACGACACCCTCCCCGCCCTGCTCGACCTGATTCGTCGCCAGGGTCTCGACATTCTCCCCTGGACACGCGATACCCGGCAAATACAGGCCAGAGCCAGTTTTTTGCATCAACATCTCGCAAAGCATGGCTGGCGTGATTGGTCAGACAGAGCATTAATGGATGACCTGGAGAGCTGGCTGCCTGTCTGGTTATCTCATGTGAAGAATCGACATGACCTGAACAGGATCGAGCTGAAAGCAGCTCTCAAAGCACGACTCGGCTGGAAGCAACTCAAAGAGCTTGATCATTTGGCCCCTGAAAGATTGGAAGTGCCAAGCGGTTCGCGTATCAAGCTTGACTACTCTGGAGAAGAGTTGCCGGTTCTGGCTGTCAAACTGCAGGAGATGTTTGGTCTCGCCGAAACGCCATGTCTGGTTGACAGCCGCGTTCCAGTCCTGATCCATCTGCTTTCCCCGGCAGGGCGGCCGCTGGCCGTGACACGCGATTTAAAGAGTTTCTGGGATACGGTTTACCCGGAAGTTCAGAAAGAAATGAAAGGTCGCTATCCCAAACACCCCTTGGCCTGATGATCCATGGAACGCGATAGCAACGAAAAGAACGAAGAGACGATGATTGGGGAAGAGCTGGTTCAGTCTTTGGACATACGAACCAGAGGTAAGACACCGACCGTCTGATCACCACAATTTAACCAGATCTCACCATCCTGGATCGTGCACTGCAACTGCATACTGCGCTGCACGAGATTCGCCATTTCGATACTTGCCACTTCGGGTATTTCAATCACACTAAGGTTTTTAAAACGTTGCAGTTTGTTGGCGTTACGCTGCCACCACAGATCCGCATTTCGACCGCCATAGAGGTAAAGGCAGACCTGCGAGGCACGACTGCAGGCTTTACGCACCCGACGCTCATCAGGCAAACCGACATCGATCCACAGTTCGATCTCGTCACTTAAGCTCTTCTGCCAGAGAGCGGGCTCTTCATCGTCACACAATCCCTTGGTAAAGCTCAGATGCTCATCAGCATGAAGGACAAAGGCAAGTAAACGCACCATCATCCGTTCATCAGTCTCCGAGGGATGACGCGCCAAAGTCAGCTGATGCTCCTCATAATAGTGACGATCCATGTCGGAGATCTGCAGATTGGCTTTAAAGATGGTCGAGTTCAGTGCCATTGGGCGTCCTTAAGGAGCAAGCAACGGGTCATGCCATCGACTTGCGTCCACCAGTAGATGATTCAAAATTGTAACGACTCATCACAACGAAAAAGATGTCATTCCCGAGGGTGTAGTCGGGAATCCAGACTTTAAAGCAATGGATCCCCGATAGAATCATTCGGGGATGACAGGCATTGCTTAATGCTTCAATTCCGCATCATCAGAGCATAACTCTTTACGTAATGCATTAATATCTGCACTTTCCAAGTATTCGTCGAAACTCATCACTCGGTCGATCACTCCGCCCGGAGTCATCTCAACAATCCGGTTGGCGACTGTGGAAACAAACTTATGGTCGTGGGAGGCAAAAAGGATCACCTCGGAAAAGTTAATCAGACTGTTATTAAGCGCAGTAATTGATTCCAGGTCAAGATGGTTGGTCGGCTCATCGAACATCAGAACATTGGCGTTGGTCAGCATCATTCGCGATAGCATACAACGCACTTTCTCGCCACCACTAAGCACGTTGGTCATTTTGGTCGCCTCGTCGCCTGAAAAGAGCATGCGGCCGAGAAAACCGCGGGCAAAACTCTCCCCTTCATGGGGCGGATACTGGCAGAGCCATTCGATAAGATTCAAGTCGTTGGCGAAATAAGCACTGTTTTCCTTGGGAAAGTAGGCATTGGTAATCGTCACACCCCAGCGACAACTGCCGCTGTCAGGTTCTATTTCCCCGGCAAGAATCTGCAATAGCGTGGTTTTTGAGAGACTGTTGCCGCCGACAAATGCAATCTTCTCGCCTTTGTTAACAACCATATTGAAATCATTCAGCACCTTGACACCATCAATGGTTTTGCAAAGGTCCGTGATTTCAAGAATGATGTCACCGCAAGAGCGCTCAGGCTTGAAGACGACAAAGGGATACTTGCGTGATGATACCGGCAACTCTTCAATATCCAGCTTCTCCAACAACCTTTTACGTGAAGTTGCCTGCTTGGCCTTGGAGGCGTTGGAACTGAAGCGGGCGATAAAATCTTTAAGCTCGGCGGCTTTGTCACTGGCTTTTTTGTTGGCGTCCTGTTTCTGTTTCAAAACCATCTGGCTGGCTTCATACCAGAAATCATAGTTACCTACGTAGGTACGGATAGAACCAAAGTCGATATCGGCAATATGAGTGCAAGCCTGGTTGAGGAAGTGACGGTCATGGGAAACGACAATCACGGTATTCTGAAAACGACCGAGAAATTCTTCGAGCCATTGAATCGATTTAAGATCAAGGTTGTTGGTTGGCTCGTCAAGGAGCAAGACCTCCGGGTTGCCGAACAGTGCTTGGGCCAGCAACACACGGACTTTATCGCCACCTTCCAGCTCTTTCATCTTTTTCTGACGCAGCTTTTCCGGGATCCCCAACCCGTTCAGCAAAACGGCGGCCTCAGATTCGACTTCGTAACCGTTCATATCGGAGAATTCAGCTTCCAATTCCCCGGAACGAACACCATCCTCTTCGGTAAATTCACCTTTGGAATAGATTGCCTCGCGTTCAACCATGACTTCGTAAAGCCGTTTATGCCCCATGACAACGGTATTAAAGACGGTTTCTTCATCAAAGGCAAAGTGGTCCTGACGCAGCACGGCCAGACGCAACCCTTTGCCAATCGACACTTCACCTTTATCAGCGTCAGAATCTCCCGCCAGGATCTTGAGAAAGGTCGATTTTCCGGCACCGTTGGCACCGATAAGGCCGTAGCAGTTACCGGGAGTGAACTTGATGTTAACGTTTTTGAAAATAGTCCGTTTGCCGTAAGCTAAACAGATATTGGATGCACTGATCATGGGTGAGTCATTCCTTAGCAATTCATCTTCTTAAAAAATAAAAAACCACGGGGGCACCCCCGCAGTCTTTACTGCTGCGAATCTATAGCACTCTTCATCTGGCCAGGCAATGCTTTTCGATAATATACTTTTAAAGATAAGCAAACAAACTTGGATGCAAGTTGATTATGGAACCATTTAAAGTTTCAGAGATTTCAAAGTGAATTGATGAATGTGAAAAGAAAATTGATCCGAACAGAAAACTGGCAGACTTACATCAAATGTAATAGGTCAGACTTGATCTGATGCTGCCTGTAAGATTTTATCAAGTGCAACTCAGACTGTAGTAATCGGGATTTGATCAGACAAACAGTGTCTGACTTTCCTACGCCCCCCGTATCCTAAATATCCCTAGGAGGCTGTCGGGCTTGGCAGACCGCAGCGAGAAATTGGATGATCGAGGACAGATTTACGGGAATTTGAGAGCTAATAGCATGGCTATTTGTCGAAAATTGCCGTGAATATGAACCGATCAGCCGGTTTCGCAGTAGGTTTATGTTAAGTCCGTATATGGTCTCCTAGGTAATATAAGAAAGAGTTGCAACAGGATCCTTAATGTGTGAGGCAGAAGAGATTAATGGTTAACTTGAGACCTGATTACCAGTGGGAGGGGCCATTCATCGCGCCGACAACGACAACTGGCTGAAAGCAAATTACTATCACTTCAGTTGTAATATCTAATGGACAAGCTGAAGGCTGGTTATCTTTGCAGCAATGCCGAATTTCCCGTGGCTCTGTTCTACGCGAACAACTTCTCCCTGGCAACCAAACTTGATCGGCTTTCCAGGCAAGGCGTGATCGAAACCCAGTGAAAAGTGCAATTTCCCTCCTTTAGCCAAGAGATGATCAGACAGGAAATAAATGCCCTCTCGACTGACCTCGTGCGTGACCAACACTTCCTGTCCGATGTAGACTGGAATCTCAATATGAATACGCTGTGAAGCCCTTTTTTTATCAGCAGTCATAGTCTTCACCTTGTGGTGACTTATGAGGGATAAATATACAGAGGCTGAAATAACTTAAGCCAAACTTAACCGTTGAATGAATATCCTTTGGTAGTTCTGTCTTCTTCGTCCGCAAAGATCCACAACTTTCCGTCCCCGTCCTCACAGAAGGGTTGGCCTTATCGTGGTTTCCCTACCAGTTAATCAGGACCTCCCTACTTGCTTTATCGGGATTTCCCCATTCACCTTAAGTGATACCATTTAAATATGACCAGTCAAGCCATCTATTGGTTAGTTCCTCTTTACCCCTGCATTGTAATAAAAGGCCACCAAGGATCGTCTCCTGGTGGCCATAATTTCGTTTACTAAATGTCTCTATCAATAAGAAGCCAGTTTTCTTCTCAGAAGTTGTGACAAATAAGAAACGGCCTCTGTTGCCAATCCCCAGATGCCGTTTCAGCATAGCTTGTTGTAAAAACACAGGTTGATTATCACTAATTGCTTCAGTTCGATCATACGCTGGACAATTATTTTCTTAGTTGTCGGAAAAGAGTGAACCACGCCTACCCAATAACAACTCTTCAGGCAAACTGAGAACAAATCAGCTTTCTGACAGGTCTAAGGGGAAAATCGGTCTTGGCACGTTGCGATATGGTAGCCGGTCGTAACGTGGGGTGCAAAGTGCGCCACTGTCACAGACGATTATCTTTCCCGAAATCGGTTCGAACGCAGCGCGAAAGTGTTGCATCGACTTTAGTGCCACGACATGTTTGTTCTGCGGGTCGATACCAAAGGCTCTGAATTGCTGCAAATCAAGGATTTGTCGGGGGATGGTGACCACCAATATTTCAATGCCGCCGACGCGGATTACGGCACTGGGACCGAAACTGCCGTGGAGCCCGTGGATCATTGGACCATCGCCAGTGAAATGCCCGTCGCTGAGAGAGATGACTTCGGCCTCTACAACAAGTGGACCACCACCGAAGTCTGGATCAGTCTTGCCACCAAGCGTAATCTGAACAGGTTTGCCAACAATAGCAGTCTGCAGTGCCTGAACTACCGCGCCATCCACCATGGGGCCAAAGCAGGCATTGCTCACGCTCGCATCGAGCAGTGCGCGCAGCAGCTCCGTTGAATCGCCATAGCCGCCGGCGCCAGGATTATCTGCATAGTCGGCAATAACCAGCGGTCCCCTGTCGGGCTCGTAAGCCACGGCAATCGCTGCCGCCTCGTCAACGCTGAGATAATCGTTGAGAACCTCAAAACGGCGCTTCCAGATATCATCAGCGATCGTTTCAGCGAACGCTACGTGCGCCGTGAAATCCCCCTGTCCGCTCACCAACACCGTTGGTCCAACCTCGGCGACATCGGCGCTGGCAAACCCGGCATTGATGCTCACGGCAAAGACGTCATCCTTCTCCTCATAGGCACGGGCCGCTGCAATGCGTTCGATCATCGGGCCGATGTCGGTACGGCCACCATTAACTTCTTCAAGCATGGGACGGCTGATGCGGATAGTGCGCGGCTTGATTTCACCTACCATCGTTCGTTGGAGAATATCTCCAGCCTGGCGACCGGTGTCACGCATATCAATGTGCGGGTAGGTTTTGAACGAAACAATGATGTCCGCCAGCGCACACATCTGCTCGCTGACATTGGCATGGGGATCAAGGGTGATAGCAATCGGCATCTCATTACCCACGACACTGCGGACACGACGGAGCAATTCTCCTTCGCCATCTTCGCAGAAATCGAGCCCCATCGCGCCGTGTAAGCCGAGCAGCAGCCCATCGAATGGATGTTTTTTTATGCTGGCGAGGATCGGCTCACAGAGCCAGTCAAACGCCTTGCGCCTGATTTTACCGCTCGGGCCGGCAGCAGCACTCAGAACATGAGTGATTTGCCAGTCATGCAGACGACCGGCATCAAGGAAACCCGCAAGTTCCGTATTCTCTGTGCCACGCTCCTCGATGGCTGCTGCACCCATGAGGGCATAACGGGCCATGAAGGCTTGTTTCCCGGTTTTGTGCAGGCTGAAAGAATTGGTTTCATGGGAAATCTCAGCCGTTAATACATTGAAACGCATAGGGTAATCCGTACCGGAAAGAGGAAAAAGCAAGAGAGCAGAGAAGGTGAGAGGTGAAAGGTGCTGGCCTTTTCGAAAAGCCTTGGCCGTTTATCAAGAAGCGACACATTTTATGATATATCATTCAGCGAATTGCGATCTTTTTCTTTTTCCACTGCAGGGTATGAAACGGGCTTCAGGCGACAGGTCATGTGACAAGTCTCACGGCTAAATTCCTTAAACTGTTGATTTATCGATTCTTTCCCAACAATATGTGCCGCAGTGTGTTAAGATCATGTAATACACTGCACATTGGGAATTTATTTCCACGGCATCCAACCGTAGTTGGGACTACTCGTTGACAATCGACCAATGCTGGTCGGCACGATCTCGTCGCCTCCTCTGAGACTGATTCTCAAAGGAGTTGCTATGCTAGTCGTCCCGCCCGTTGTGACCTTAAACGCGTCTGAATCCACCCTCAAATTTGTTGCAAAAACCCCTGCAGTAATGTCTGTATCCCTTCAGGCCACAGATAAAAAAACACGTGCCGCCACCGCAATCATCTATTGTGAAGCCAATTTTGGTGAGATTGACGGCAAAACCGCAAACGGCCTGATCAGACGCTCAGAAAAATATAAAATCCTTTCGGTTATCGACAGTGAAAAAGCTGGCCTTGACACCGGTATGGTTCTCGATAACAAGCTGAACGCAATTCCCATCTGTCGCAATCTCTCTGACGCATTGGCACAGGCGGGTTCAGTCCCCGATTTCTTCATCTACGGTATGGCACCATCGAGCGGCATGCTCTCTAAGCACGAGCGCGGCCTGGTGCTTGAGGCGATGAGCCATGGAATGAATATCGTCAACGGTCTTCATGAGTTCTTGAACGATGACCCGGTGTTTGCCGCAGCATGTATTGCAAGCAAGGTAACGATCCTGGACGTTCGCAAACCCCGCGACAAAAAAGATTTACATCTGTTCAGCGGCCGGATCGCCGAGGTCACCTGTCCGGTTATTGCCGTGCTTGGGACTGACTGCGCTATTGGCAAACGCACCACAGCCAACATAATAACCAGTGCTCTCAATGAATCGGGCATCAAAACCCTGATGGTCGCTACCGGCCAGACCGGGTTGATCCAGGGAGCACGCTACGGTGTCGCGCTCGACGCCGTACCATCGCAATTCTGCGCTGGCGAGCTGGAAGCGACCATCGTTGAAGCCTTCGAGAATGAGAGCCCCGATGTCATCGTTGTCGAAGGACAAGGCGCACTGAGTCATCCCGCTTTCTCCTCCACATCATTTATTCTGCGCGGTAGCTGCCCCAACGGCGTCGTGTTACAGCATGCGCCAAGGCGCAGTGTGCGCTGCGACTTTGAAAACATGGCAGTGCCAACACCGGCCAGTGAAATCAATCTTATCGAAACCTTCGCAGACACCAAAATCATCGGCCTGACCATCAATCATGAGCAGATGAACGACATAGAGGTAGGTGCGGCCATTACCAAGTATGAGCAGGAACTCGGGATCCCGGTCACAGACGCACTGACCAGATCGCCCAAGCGTCTGTTGGAAATGGTTCTGGCGGCCTTCCCGTTACTCAAGGAAAAGCTGGCTGTCAGCGCATGATGTCCGCACCGCGGCTGGAAATAGACCTCCGCAAAATCCGCCATAACGCCCGCACCCTGGTTGAACGCCTGGGCAAGCGTGGCATCTCGGTCACCGGCGTAACCAAGGCAACCCTCGGCTCTGCTGAAATTGCCGCTACCTTGCTTGAGGCCGGGGTCAAAAGGCTGGGCGACTCGCGCATCGAAAACATTGAAGCGATGCATCTTGCACAGGTGCCCGCATCGATGACACTGATTCGTTCACCGATGCTGAGTCAGGCGAAACGGGTCGTCATGAATGCCGATGTCAGCTGCAACACTGAAATCACTGTTATCAGAAAACTCTCGTTCGAAGCGCAACAAACAGATCGTACCCACGGGGTGATTCTCATGGTTGAACTGGGTGATCTCCGTGAAGGGATCATGCCCGATGATCTGCTGGATTGCGTGCGCGAGACGCTCAGCCTACCGAATATCGTGTTTGAAGGTATCGGCACCAACCTCGCTTGCCGCAGTGGCGTATCGCCAGATGGCAAGAATATGGCGATGTTAACTGAGATCGCGGACTCTATCGAGGCGACACTGGGGCTGACGGTAGAGATCGTGTCGGGAGGAAACTCTGCCAACCTGGAGTGGGCGTTGAGCGGCGCAGAGATTGGTCGGATCAACGATCTCCGCCTGGGTGAGGCAATCTTGCTTGGCTGCGAAACTCTCCATCGGCAACCGATCGACGGACTGCATACCGATGCTATCACGCTGTGTGCCGAAGTGATTGAAGCGAAGATTAAACCATCGATGCCATCGGGAAGGATCGCACAGACCGCGTTCGGGGAGGCGCCACCTGTCACGGATCGGGGTCTAGTCACACAAGCCATCCTTGCTGTCGGACAGCAGGATGTCGACCCGTCCGGTCTGCAAGCACCTAACGGAATCGACATCATGGGAGCCAGTAGTGACCACCTCATCCTGGAGTCTGTCAGCAACGACCTCTCAGTCGGTACAGAAGTGAGCTTCCAATTGAACTACAGCGCGCTTGTCCGTGCCATGACGTCTTCCTTTGTCACCAAGTTTATGACTGGTATGCAACAGCAGAACCCGAGGTAAAAACACAGCTTGTTTTTACTCATAACCTGCGATTTAAAGAATTGCCAACCAACTGATTTTTCGAGAGCCTTGAAAGCAAGTGGAGAGACAATACAGCACTTACCTCCGGGCGTTTACAGCCATACACACTCAGGCAACGGAAAGAGATAACCATGGAAACCTGCAATCTGTGTCAAGAGCAAACCAAGAAAACCCACCGGGGGAAGCCCCATCAGGACTTGGTCAAGGTTAATGAACCCAGAGTCTTTACAGGGGCCAGCCCTCGAGGCTACGAAGAGCAGGATTATAAATGCCTGGACTGCGATTCCAAGTTCACCCAGAGTACCGGCAAAAACGATTTGGCCTGGACCTTATGGCAAGGCTGAGAAGACTTGCGGTTGCGGCGCGACACCCCGTAAAAGGTTCCACGCAGAGTCGCAAAGAGAGGGCAGAGCTGCTGCATCCTCAAGGGGCGATCCACGACTCATTTAGAGTGTGAATTAGGAACAGTCTCTCCGGAATGTTCTCAGCCAGCCTTCAAAGCGATCTTTGGGTCCCTTGGATAAAATCCGACCACTCTCGAAACAGATGGAATTCTTATTTGTCCTCCCACATTGTTTTGCGCCGCTCAGATTGGCACTTTTGAGAAATTACTACTGACCCTGACAAATAAAGCGTTAACGGATGCGAGAAATTTCACAGACTATTCACTAGAGAACTTCTGCGCTCAGGAATGCTATAGACTCTCCCCTTGTCCTTGTTCCTTAGAGGGTCTCGTCCGATAACGGCCCACTTCTTAGATCTTTTAAATCTGGAAACTTCATTATGTTCAAGTAAAAGGTCTAAAGCCTCATGGGCGACTTGACAGACCCTACCATCTTTTAATTCTACTTTTACCAAAGTTTCCATTGCTAATCTCCCTGTGCTTGTAATGAGTTTTATGTCTGGGAGAGGTGTCGTATGCCTTGGTTAACCTTAAGCTTGTGTTCTCTACCTGTTTCTCCCCTGGCACATCTTTGTCAGATATATACACAAACAGTACAGTCAACTATATCTTGGAATAATTTTGAATCAAGGAGGGCATACTTCTTATGTAACCCACTGCATTGTATAGAGAATGTTGCCATGACAAACTGGCTAGATTCTTACCGCTCCTGCATCACGTTAAAGGCCACCAAGGATCGTACCCTGGTGGCCATATTTTTTGGATTAATCCGCTTACTAAATGTCTCTATCAATAATAAGCAGACTTTCCACTCACAAGTCGTGAATTATAAGAGATATCCTCGAGTCGAATGCAATGTGACCTTCGTGTTATTACTCAGCCCCTTTTAATGTCATCTACACGCAGTAGTTATATATGGCTAATCTGTCTCCAAGTTTGGCTTGTAGTGACCCTGGCGAGCCAGACTATTTAAGCGAGCTCGTTTCAGCAGGGCGACTTCTGCAGCTTCAACATTTTCAATCTTACCTTGCCAAGCTTCCAATACCGGTTGTTGCAATGCACGTCCGTAGGAAAGGCTTAGCTGCCAGGGTCCGCCTATCTGGTTAATGGTATTCAAATTGATTGTCGCTTCTTCGGGGCTCTGACCACCGGACAGGAAATTGATGCTGGGTACGGCTGCGGGTACAGCTCTGCGAAATACCCGTATGGTAGCTTCTGCTATTTCATCAGGGTCTGCGGTTCGGCAGTCTTTGCCGGGCAACACCATATTGGGTTTCAGAATCATGTGTTCAAGTGTCACACCGTATTGTAACAGCGCCTTAAATACGGCGTACAGAACCTGCTCGGTGACTTCTTCACAACGATCTATATTGTGATCGCCATCCATCAGTACTTCAGGCTCGACAATCGGGACTATGCCCAATTCCTGACAGGTGGCGGCATAGTGTGCCAGCTTTTCGGCATTGGCATGTAAACTCAATTGAGTGGGATTGGTGGCGGTAATGGGGTAAACCTCTCGCCACTTGGCAAAACGTGCACCCTGTTCGATATAATTAATTAACCGGTCTGCGAGGCCGTCTAGTCCTTTGGTAATGAGATCACCAGGCGAGCCGACGAGCTTTTCTGTGCCTTTATCGACCTTGATGCCGGGAACAATTTTCTGATTCCATGCGACCTCTGCCAAGAGTGCGCCAGCTGCATTTTTCTGTCCTAGGGTTTCTTCGAACAGAATAACGCCACTGATGAAGTCTCCCAGTCCCAGTGTTTCGAGTAATAAGGAGCGATAGGCGCGTCGGTTTTCTTCAGTGGATTCGAGGTTGATGGTAGCGAAACGTTTCTTGATGGTCGGTTCGCTTTCATCCGCCGCGAGTATACCGCGACGGTCATCAACCATGTCATTAATGGTTTGTTGCAACCTTTGGCTTGTATTCATGATCAGGCACCTCCGCGCCAATCAAGTATACCTGAATGACAGGAATTTGCTTTTGAAGAGTTGGCGCAATGTAGCCATGAAAAGCCCTTCCCAACGAACATGCGGCCCCAAAATGACTGTTTATCTCTTCTCCTTCATACTCAAGGTCATGTCAAACCTAAAGCCCAGCGGGTGTTGCTAGACTATTTATATTTTCTCACAAGTACTCCCACATTATTTTGGGGTACCCAGATTGGCTGAAATGCAAACCCCTTACTGACCCTGACAAATAGGAAAATGCTCTTCGCTCCCAGTCGGCATCTAATTTTGCCTTTAGTTAATGAGTTAACCAGGACAAGCAGCTATAATAACCCGGATACGGATAAATCTTGATAGACGGCTAACACTTTAAGGAGCGTGTATGACACCAGAGAATATTTCTGCTAGAGCCCTTGAGCTTGGTGCAGATGATGCGCTTATCTTCAGAATGGATCAGATTGTTTTTGACCCACGCACTCTACTTAAATGCATGTACGGCTGCGAGGACTGGGGTAAAGGGCATACTTGCCCTTCAGCACCCGGCTCTCTAAAACCATGGGAGTTTGAACGTATTCTGCAACGTTACGAATGGGGCTGTATTGTCCATTCAACCAGTAAAAAGATCTCACAGGACATTTCTTTCACACTGGAAAGGGAGGCCTTTCTTGCCGGTCATTATTTCGCTTTTTCAATGAGCGACTGTGCAATATGTCAAGAATGTGCTGGATTCAAGGGGAAGCCTTGTATAGCCCCTGGCCGAGCCCGTCCAGCTTTTCATAGTGTTGGCATCGATGTGTTCGCAACGGTGAAACAATTTGGCTTACCACTGAGTACGCTTAAATCTGAAGATGAAGTGCAAAATTGGTATTCTGCTGTTTTCGTAGCCTAAATCCACTATGTGCTTCATTTTAATGGCGCGTCTGTTTACGCCTGAAAATCTTCAGACAAACAACGCTTACTTCACTTTTAACTTTTGCATTAGACAATTCAGTGACACTATACATGGATGAAGAGAGCCTTTAACTGTTACTGTTGTGGACAATGCTGTCTCAACCTGATCGATGCCTACAACGGTTGTGTCAGCGATGCTGACCTGGAACGTTGGCAACAACTCGGTCGCGATGATCTTCTGGTATGGGTCAAAACTCTCGATCTTGGGCCAAACAACAAGCTGCACACGGCCTGGGTCGATCCGGAGACAGGAGACGATGTTGAACGTTGCCCCTGGCTACTTGATCGGCTCGATCAAAAAGGCCACATCTGCGGCATCGATGACATCAAGCCGGACCACTGTCGGGCTTATCCTGAGCATCAGAGACACGCCGAGTCAACCGGCTGTAATGGTTATCAGGAAAAAGCTGTGATTCATGATTCAATAACCGATAACTGAATATCTAATCTAGCAGCCTGTCGGACAATCAATAAACTGGCTGCAAATTCGTCTGTTTGGTCCATATCTCAGCTCATTTTCGACCAATAGCTACGGCTATTACTCTCAAATGAGCCAAAATCTGGCCTCAAACATTCAAATTTTCGCTTCAGCCCTGATTGTCCAACAGGCTGCCAGTGAGAAACAAATGAAAGAAAAACCAACAATCAAAGATCTGTACGTAGCTAACCTCAATTTCGAGACTGAAGAAGAGGACCTGCAAAAGCTCTTCGCCATCTGTGGAAAGGTACGCGGTATTCACATGGTGACCGACCAGAAATCTGGTTTACCCAAAGGCTGCGCCTTTGTCCATATGACCAGCGCTGCCGAAGCCAAGGATGCTATCACCACACTCGACGGTACTTCCCTGCACAAACGCATCATCAGCGTAACTGCTGCTCTGCCGAGAAGAACCGTAACTCCCGCGACACAAGCAGTCACTCCTGAAAAGCCAAAGAGAACAAGACGTCCGCCGAAACGGCGCAAATAGCTTACCAGTGACAGTTTACCTGACTATCAAGGGGGCAGTCTCAACCCCCGCTTCTCTTAACTGTCCATCCTTTCGCTTTGAGTAGATCAATCAACACATCACGGTGGTTCCCCTGAATTTCTATCACGCTATCTTTCAAGGTTCCACCAGTGCCACATTTCTGTTTGAGTTCTTTGGCCAGTATTTTAAGTTCAGCAAGTGGCAAAGGAACACCTCTGATCAGTGTCACACCCTTCCCTTTGCGACCTTTAGTCTCCCGCCCAACACGGACGATGCCATCTCCTGATGGAGCGACGCCTGTCTGTTTACGACAGATACAACCATCGACCGGTTTGCGACATTTAGGGCAGATGCGGCCGGATTCGCTTGAATAGACAAGAGATGAATTGGAACTTCTCATAGCTGTTAGGATTCCTGTTATCTATATTGCCAATCTAAGCTCTGCGAAGTAAATAACGGCCAGAGTACCAGAGGAGCATAATCAGGGCAATCAAAGGCAATGCAGGGATAAAAAGACCCGTCGTCTGCGCCAGCACGATTGCGATAAATAGCGCGACAACCGAGACGGGCAGATAGCGCCCGATGCGTCCTTGTCGAGCGAGCGTTTCACCGGACGGACCGCCCAGGTTGTCGTTGACTTCATAGCGATTGGCAACAATCGCGAAGAAAACCACCATGATCCAGTCGGAGATACCGAAGACCGGCGCCAAGCCAGTCGAGCCAGGAAAAGCAAGTTTGATAAGAATCATGTCGACAAGTGGCGGAGGCCCTTCGGGCACCAGATAGTATTGTTGGATCTGTTGGGTGAAACCTGCGGTCGGGCCATAGAGCCAACTGGCAAAGTCGGCAAGCGTCATCACAATACAGACCGGTACAATCTCCCAGAGGCGGTGAACATATCTTGCCATTGCTGCACCGGTGATCGTTGCGACCAGCAGCAACAGACCTGACTTGATCACAGAGAGCAGAGGCAACCAGACACCGCTCGGTGCCAACTGGTTGATCAGCCAGACACTCAATGACAAGGTTATTCCCCAGAAAAGATAAAAACTGCGGCTACGATTTTCAGGGTGTAACAGCAACGCGGGCAGAAGCAGTTGAGCGGCGGCGTAGAGCTGCAGGGCGATGAAGACGGCTGACCACCAGGAAAGAGCCGGTTCGATCAAACGTCCAACCGACCAGAGTCCAAGAACAGCACAACTCCACAACAGGTGACAGGCAATCAAGAGAAAGATCATGCGCCGGTTTAATTTACTGAAGGAAGCGATAGAAGAGAGTGACATGAAGCTATTGTGCTAAATAGTTGGATTTCATGCTACCTTTAACTGACAGGACAGCCTCATTTTTACAAGACCGTCCTCTGCTAGCAGCCTGTCGGACAATCAGGGCTGAAGCGAAAACTTGGGTGTTTGAGACCAGATTTTGGATCATTTGAGAGTAATAGCTGTAGCTATTGGTCGAAAATGAGCTGAGATATGGGCCAAACAAGCGAATTTGCAGCCAGCGCATTGATTGTCCGACAGGCTGCTAACAAAAAGGGTAATACAGAGATGAAGATATGGGTCGACGCCGATGCCTGCCCCAGAGTGATAAAAGACATTTTATACCGAGCAGCGGACAGAAAGAAGGTACAACTCACGCTGGTGGCCAACCAGCCAATGAATACACCAGCTTCTGCCCATATTAACTCGCTGGTTGTAGAAGCGGGATTCGATGTCGCCGATGACAAGATTGTGGAACTGATGCAGCCCGGCGATCTGGTTATCACCGCCGACATTCCTCTGGCCGCAGCGGCCATCAAAAAAACCGGCCATGCTCTTAACCCACGCGGCGAATTTTACACAGAGGACAATATCCATGAGCGTCTTGCTGTTCGCAATATGCTCGACGAACTTCGCGGTTGTGGTCTGGAGACCGGTGGACCACCAGCCTTCAGCTCATGCGACAAACAGGCTTTTGCCAATCAACTTGATCGTTTTCTGGCTAAGCATTGATGTAACTATTCCGCACCTTTGAACTGTTTACAATAATGTCTGTCATCCTCGAATGCTTCTATCGGGGATCCATGGTTTGAAAGTCTGGATTCCCGATAATACCCTCGGGAATGACAATCTTTAGTCGTAAACTGAATAGTTACCGCCTTTTAAAGATAAACAGGACACGGATTACACGGATGAACACGGATTTAGAAGAAAGGTATCAAGGCGTTAGATTTTGTTCGATCCGTGTAAATCAGATTCTTATCCGTGTCCAGAGGTTTTGTTCATAAACTGAATAGTTACGTATTGATATCGTAATAACTCCGCCATGAAGGACGGTCCTGATCAGGGTCGATCAGTTCAGTGCGGTTCTCGAATGAGTAATTCGCCAACAAGGTTGCAATTTCCTGCTGGAGATTCCGCAGAGCGGCGTTAATCAGTTCTCTGTCAAAGCCCCTCTCGCCAAGCTTCAAGACCAAATCCATGGCAACAACACGACTGACCACCTTGCCAAGCTCAACGAGCTTGCGCTGTGGCAACGGCATGTTGAGTTCAAAATCAACCATTTCCTTAAGTAGACCACTGGCACGGTGCGTCAAATCGAAGCTCTTTAAGTATCTGAACAGATTTTTCTCCCTGGCTACCTTCATCTGCTTGAGCAAGGCTTCGGAGATCTGTGCATAGAGAATGTCATTAGATCCTTCGAAAATTTGAAACGGACGGCTGTCAACAACAGCACGACCGGCGAAATGGTCGAGTCGATAGCCCTTGGCACCCACCAGCTGCAACAGTGACTGGGAGGTCTCCTGCATCAAATCAGTGACATAAGTTTTTATGGCATTAGCCTCCAGACCGTGCATTGCCAGATTGTGCTCGATACCTGCCTTTTCACATGTATTGATACACATTGCTGAGCAAACGGTGAATGCCGACTGGATCTTTGCCAGGCGAAACCGCACCTGATCGTAGCTCTGCAACGGCTTGCCAGCGACCAAACGATCACGACAATGAGAGGTTGCTTCATCCAGAATACGGGTGAGAAAACCCATCGCCATCGCCGGAAAATTCATGCGACTGCGGTGCAGGATGTCGAGCATCATCTTGATCCCCGTGCTGTGCGGCACCAGTCGATGCGTAGAGGGCACTGCAACATCAATAAGATTTCGACCGTAGGGAATCATGTAGAGGCCGAGATTATTGAACTTCTCTTCAACAACAATCCGTTGACCGGGAGCATTGGCATCACATATGAAAAAATCGATATCGCGAGTAAGACCTTTCGTAGGGCTCAACTTGCGAGCGGTAAGCAGCCAGTAATCAGCCCATCCGGTCAACCCCGCCCAGTGTTTGGTCCCTTTGATCTGACAGTGGCCATCCTGCTCCTCCCAGGAGCTCTGCATATGCAATGCATCACTGCCATAACCCGGCTCAGTAATCATCAGACCGCCCATTTTCCGGTTCTGGACAAAATCAGCAAGCACAGTCTCTCTAGCTTCACCCTGGCCATACTTGGTCACAGGCTGGATGAAGAGTGCCCAATTGATACCAAAGATCAGAGACAAAGCGAGGGATTCGTAGGAGGCTGCTTCAAGTAAGGCGATCCCTTCATGGACACACCCTCCCCGCCCACCATCTTCTACCTGAATAAAGGTTGAAAAAGGGTTGCTCGCCATGACATCTCGCAACACGTAGGGTGGCAGACCACGATGAACACTGAGTTGGTTAATATCTTCCCGGATCCGGAAGACGTTTTCCAAGGTCGCTTTGAAAGTTTCTAGGAATGCTGGATAAGGAGTGGAGCTGTCGATCTGTTCAGGTCTTGCAGGTGGGTCTTGCGCTTCAACTGGCTTCATATCATGTCCTGGTCAGGAAAGTGATGATTGGCTGGTGAAGTACAATTGTATCGTTGTTTAGTGTATCTTCAAGCGCGTTTGTCGCTCATATAGAGAGCTTCATTTTTTTAGAAACAGCTCCACTAACTCTGCGTGATGTTCAAGACGCACATCTGCCTGTAGCTCTCCACGATATACAGCAAAAGGCATTCCGGCCGTTTTAGCTGCAGCCTGATCCAACTCTGAGTCACCGACAAAAAGCAATTCATGGGTTGCAAATTGCAATCTTTTAGCGGCTTCGTGCAACATATCCGGAGCGGGCTTGGGTTGTGCGACATCTTTACTGGTGACAACAGTCTGAAAAAAACCGCTCAAGCCAAAATGGTCTAGAATGCTCGGCATACTGTAGCCACGATTTGTCGCAACCGCCAAAGGAAAAAACCCGGCAAGTTTCGCCAAGGCTTCTTTCATACCAGGTTCAGGTGTCATATATGGAATAAACTGGCGATAGTCTAGCTCTGCGGCTATAGAGAGTGCTTTCGGTGCACGCTCCTCGCCCAGGAGTTGAACGAATACGTGGGGACTGGCTGCAGTATGACAGAGATGTGCTTTGGTATGATCAGAGTCTTTGACAGGCACTTCATCGAAATGCTCCAGGACAGCATTATAATAAGCCAGGTTGGCTTTGCGGCTCTCGAAAAGCACACCATCGCAATCGAAGATAATGCCACGTATGCCTTTCATTGTGTCCCCTTCCGCCTATAGAGATAGAAACAGCCTGCCAGTCCGAAGAGAATCATCGGTAAAGAGAGTAACTGCCCCATGGTTGCGCCACCCCAGAGAAAACCAAGATGAGCGTCCGGTTGACGTACAAATTCAATCAGAAAACGGAACAGGCCATAACCGATAAAAAAGCAGAAAAAAGGCACACCCTCGGTAACTTTACGCCGATGCAGAAGATATAGAAGAATGAAAAGGACAAGACCTTCGAGTACAGCTTCATAAAGTTGGCTTGGATGCCTGGGCAGATGCCCACCACCAGGGAAAATGATTCCCCATGGCTGTTCAGTCACTCGTCCCCACAGTTCTCCATTAATAAAATTCCCGATCCGGCCAAGTCCGAGACCAATAGTTGCAGACGTAGCCAGGATATCACCCGTCAACAAAACCGGTAGTTTTCTACGCCAGCAAAAAATCACCGATGCAACCACGACACCAAGCAACCCGCCATGGAAGCTCATACCACCTTGCCAGACGGCGAAAATTTCTAAAGGACGTGAGAGATATTGTGACGGATTATAGAAGATGACGTAACCAAGACGACCACCGAGGACCACACCAAGGACTCCGTAGAAGAGTAGATCGGAGACACCGTCCTTGGTGAGAGCAAGATTACGTAGACGAGCCAGGTGCCGGATAAGCATGTAGGCCGCACCAAAGCCAAGCAGGTACATCAGGCCATACCAGCGGATGGCTAATGGCCCTACTTGAAAAAGGATGGGATCAATTTGCGGGAAATTTATCATAACGGGCGATACAATACCTTATTCGTCAACACCATTCAAGGAGCCATCGACAAGTTGCAACAGAGTGGAAAAGTCGTGCGGCAATGGAGCTGTAAAGATCATTTGTTTACCGGTAACGGGATGGCAAAATGAGAGTTCTTTTGAGTGCAACATCTGGCGGGGAATCTTGAGGTCGCCAACCATTTGCGGGCCACCATAGGCAGTGTCACCCAGCAATGGCAAACCAGCTTCAGAAAAATGAGCACGAATCTGGTGAGAACGACCGGTTATTAATTGCACTTCGACCAGACTGACCTGATCCATAGTCTGCAGGAGACGGTAACGGGTTTCTGCTGGTTTGCCGCCACGGGCAACCGAGACCACCAGATTAGTTGATCTTCGCTTCGCCAACAGTGAACAGAACTTGCCCTCTTCCTCCTGGGGGACACCGGATATCAGAGCCCAGTAGACCTTATCAATATCGCGCCCTCGAAAGGCTTCGGTCATCTTTTTATGCGCCCGTTGATGAATAGAGAAAACCATCACGCCTGACGTGTCCCGATCCAGACGCTGCATCATGCCAATGCTAGGTCGATGATCTTTATTTACAGGAGATCTGAGCAGATTCTGCAATTCAGCGTAGACCGTGCCCTGATATCGAGATGGAGCGGGCTGGGTTACCATTCCGGTGGGCTTATCAAGTACGATCAAATCCTGATCACGATACAGAATATGCTCTTCTGCCAGTTTCATCGGCTCGAGAGGCTGATTGTCTACAAACACTTCGATACTGTCACCGGTCGAGACCGTTTGGCTGCATCGACGTATCCTTCTTCCAGAAAGGTGGACCCCGCCAAGATGTATCAGGCGTTTGGCCAGGGTTCGCGAAAAGTTGTCAGCATTTTCGGCAAGGTACTGATCCAGACACAAGCCATCGAAGGTGTCTGCAACAGTAAATCGATAAGCACCCGGACAGAGAGATTTATCAGAACTTGTCATAAATAAAATGCTTTGTGTCGAATCATTGTTTTGGGGTGATCAATAAAAGGCATTCCACAGAGAAATATCAGAGTCACCTATTGACAGTGTAGTAGCCTATGCTAGCATGAGAGATAAGAGCAACCAAGATCTTTGACAACCTCTGGAATGCGCGACATATTACTGACTGTGCTGACCAACTGATTGATTTATTGCCCGGAGTCGGGCTGTGGTGTGCAAGCCCGCCCTTGAGCGGGACGCCTGAAACACCCATCCTGGGTAAACTCAAGTATATAGGTTCTCTCTAGGGAGTAAGCATCGGCATTCTGGAGGTTGCTTTAGAACAAGACCAACCTTCATCCATGAACAATTAAGGCCCCGCTCATTTGAGCGGGGCCTTTGTTATTCTAATTCAAGAAACGGCATAATCAGGGTACATTGACACGTTCGCGTAATTCTTTGCCGGTTTTAAAAAATGGCGTTTTCTTTGCTGGAATCTGTACGATATCACCACTCTTAGGATTGCGAGCCTCACGGGCATCACGCTCTCGAATAGTGAAAGAACCGAAGCCGCGTATCTCAACACGGTCGCCTCCAACCAGAGCTTGACCGATACTGTCAAAAATGGAATTAACAATCAGCTCAGCTTCACGCTTGTTGAGAACATCGTTATCAATTGTCAGTTGTTCAACCAGACCACTTTTCGTCATAACAAACCTCCTAATTAAATCCTGGCCAAAGATATTGCAAGCCCACAGTACGCTCTTTCTGTAAAGCGAGTTGAAGGCGATTTAAGGTTTCTTCAATGAATAGATCAATAAATCTTGATTTTTTGCCGGGAGGATAAACAACATTTGGCTCACCATCAATACCACCCAGCTCAGCAGCACGTCGAATGGCAACCTCCAGATTCCCCATGCCATCAACCAGACCCAATTTCATCGCCATACGGCCTGAAAAAATACGACCATCAGCTATTGTACGGACAGCCTCTTCATTCATCTTACGACCTTCGGCAACCGATGAGACAAACTGGCTGTGAACGTCATCAATAAGATTTTGGAGTATCTCCTGCTCTGCAGCAGTCATCTCCCGCGTCGGTGATCCGATGTCTTTGTACTTACCACTTTTAACAATGACACTGTTCAAACCAATTTTTTCCAAGAGCTCCTGGAAATTGGTGAACTGCATGATAACACCGATACTGCCGATGATGGTTCCTGGATTGGCAATAATTTCACGGGCTGGTACCGCGATATAATAGCCACCAGATGCAGCAACAGACCCCATGGACACTACGACGGGCTTTACTGAATCAAAGGACTTAACTTCGTCATGAATCTCCTGAGAAGGACCTACACCGCCTCCAGGAGAGTCAATGCGTAAGACCAGCGCCTTTATGCTGTCATTATCACGAAAATCGTGGAGCTGTTCGATAATCTTCCGGGAATCGGCAATGACCCCATAAACTTCAATGACACCTATCTTGTCGCCGATGGCAAAACTGGTGGGACGTCCCATGAAGCTGGCGACCGTCACAGCCAAAGCCAAAAAGAAAACAAAGATGCCCGTCAACAGAGCGGAAGCCAGTAGAAACGGTCGTTTCTTCATGTTTTTCTCAAAAAAAAGTGCGTTTTCTCAAAAAAAGCGCGCTTCCGCAAAGGCGGAAACGCGCAACAGTTTGTTTACAAATTATTCGGCAGACTCCGAGTCATTACGATCCATCGCTCCCTTGCAACAGGTCACCAAGATTGGAAGTCGCTTGTTTCTGTGCACCGAGGAATTCCTGCACCTCAGCCTTTTCTTTGTGGCGGGTCAATTGCTTGACGGAAAGTGCAATCTTACGATCAACAACATCGACATTCAGAACGGCAGCCTCAAATTCATCACCGACACTGGCAACGTCCTTAGGACTTTCCACTTTTTCCTGGCTCAGCTCAGAGACATGGATCAAGCCTTCGATACCTTCTTCGATCTCCAGGAATACGCCAAAGTCAGTGACCGAAGTTGCTTTGCCTTTCACAATCGTACCAGGCGCGTACTTGACCGGGATTGCGTCCCATGGATCAGGAGTCAACTGTTTGAGGCCAAGAGAGAAACGCTCGTTTTCACGGTCGATATTCAGGACAACGGCCTTAACTGTGTCACCTTTCTTGAAAAGCTCAGAAGGATGCTTGACACGTTTGGTCCAGGAAAGGTCAGAGATATGTACCAAGCCATCAATGCCTTCATCAACACCGACAAAGACGCCGAAATCAGTGATGTTCTTGACTTGACCCTCGATAATGGTGCCGATCGGGAACTTCTCGCCGATCACTTCCCATGGATTCGGTTCAATCTGCTTGAGTCCAAGCGAGATGCGGCGATTTGGAATATCCAAAGCCAACACCAGTGTCTCAACTTCGTCACCGACCGTAAGAATCTTGTTGGGATGCTTGATGCGCTTGGTCCAGCTCATTTCAGAGACATGGATCAGACCTTCAACACCATCTTGCAATTCAACAAATGCGCCGTAATCAGTTAGACTGACAACCTTACCCTGGACCTTGTCACCAACAGGGTAAACGCTTTCCACTTCCAGCCATGGATCGGGCGTGATCTGCTTCAAACCGAGAGAGACACGCTCACGTTCACGGTCATACTTAAGAATCTTGACATTGATCTTTTCACCGACAGAAAGTACATCGGAGGGATGATTGACTCTCCCCCATGACATATCGGTAATGTGCAGCAAGCCATCGATGCCACCGAGGTCGATAAAGGAACCATAGTCAGTCAGGTTCTTAACGACACCCTCAATCTCTTGACCTTCGGTAAGCGTTTCGAGAGTTTCGGAACGCATGCTTTCCCGTTGTTCCTCAAGAAGAACACGACGGGAGAGGACGATATTGCCACGACGCTTATTCAGCTTGATAATTTTGAAATCGAAGGTTGCACCAAGCAATTTCTCAAGGTTGCGAACTGGTCGAAGATCAACCTGGGATCCTGGCAGGAAGGCATTGATGCCGATATCGACAGTCAAGCCGCCTTTGATGCGCCCAACAATCCGGCCTTCAACCACAGCACCCTCTTCAAGGGAGCTCCAGATTTTCTGGCGATCAGCTTTTTCTTTGGAGAGACCGATCTGGCCACTGTCGTTCTCGCGTCGTTCAAAGAGGACATCAACTTCATCACCGACGTTGATATCGATTTTACCTTCTTCGTCTTTGAATTCTACAAGAGGATGACTCCTTCCGACTTGTAGCCAACATCGACAACCACGAAGTCATCAGTGACCTGTACTACTGTTCCGAGAACAACGTCGCCAACATTGAGTTCTTGCATGCTGTCTTCGAACATGGATTCAAAGGATTCTTCCATATCCATTTCTTCATCGTTGTCCATTTCTTCTGTTTCGTCGTCAAACTTGTCGTTACTTTCCACCATTTAGTTGTTACCCCCTAGCAAATTCCACCGTAAAAACGGTGGTATGGCTCTTAGGCCATGGTCGGCGACGATAACATAGGCTTTACGGAAACTCAAACTTTTATTTTCCCCGCTTTGCGACCCTCGCAACAACTTCATCAATCAGCCAGCGAGGTGTTGATGCACCTGCAGTAACGCCCACTTTCGTCACGCCGACAAACCAGCCTGGCTGGATCTCCTCTGTTGTTTCAATATGCCAGGTCTGAGGCTGTATTTCCCGACAGATACTGGTCAGGCGCGAAGTGTTTGCACTGGCGTGACCACCGATAACAATCATCAGGTCAACAGAGCTGGCAATCTCACGAGACTCATTCTGGCGCACAGAAGTTGCATCGCAAATCGTGTTAAAGACCCTCAACTCCTCGCACTTGGTCAGGCAAACATCCATGATCTCTTTGAGATTCTCATAAAGCTGGGTGGTTTGCGCGACGATACCAATCTTCTTCATGCGCGGCAAAGCAAGCGCCTGTTCCGCATCGGCAACTACGTGTACAACAGCATCACCGGCATAGGAGACAATTCCCTGCACCTCGGGATGCTCAACCTCACCAACGATCACGACCGTATAGCCCTCTTTACTGAGCCCGGCAGCATACTTCTGGGTTTTTTTAACAAAAGGACAGGTAGCGTCAACAATCGTCAGATTTTTCTCCTGAACTTTGTTCATCTCTTCAGAGGTTACACCATGAGAACGTATAATAACTGAACCTGACAGGATATCCTCAACGTTAGTGACAACCTTAACGCCCTTCTCTGCCAACCCTTTAACAACTTGCGGCGAATGGATCACAGGTCCGAGGGAACAGATATGTTCATGTTCGCTGGCGGCTTCAAAAGCCATCTGGGTGGCACGTCTGACGCCGAAACAAAAACCGGCACTTTTAGCGAGGATTATTTCCATCATTTAAACCTGACTGGCCATCACTTCAATCTGCCTGACTTGACTCGTCAGCACGGTGAGAATCGGCAACTACGGTAAACATACGTTCGAGAACTTGTGGGATATCCAACTCCGTGGTGTCGATAACCACAGCATCTTCAGCCTGCACTAAAGGTGACATCGTACGGGTAGTATCTGCCGTATCGCGCGCTTGCACTTCAGCAATTGTACGCGCCAGGTCAACAGCAACACCCTTCGTCTGAAGTTCCAGGAAGCGTCTTCGGCCACGTACTTCCGCCGAAGCTTTGAGAAAGAACTTCACGTCTGCATGAGGGAAAACCACAGTCCCAATATCCCGGCCTTCCAACACGACACCACCGCCAGCGCCAAGTTCACGTTGACGTGCAACCATCGCATGACGCACATCAGGACAGGCGGCAACCGCAGCGGTCAGAAGGCTGATTTCCGGTGTGCGAATCGCTGCTGAAACATCTTCGCCATTCAACAACACACGCTCTTCACCCTTATTCCTGACAAACTCAATGATAATTTCATCACAGAGTTGACGCAGGGCTTCATGATCAGTGGCATCAATCCCACGACGCGTTGCTGCCAAAGCAACAGCACGATACATTGCACCTGTATCCAGGTTGATATAACCAAGATCGAGAGAAAGAATTTTGCTCAATGTACTTTTGCCAACCCCGGAAGGACCATCTATGGCGATAATAAGATTTTTCATAAAGATCCACTGATTTTATCGAGCAAAGCCCAGAAACCAGGGAATGAGGTTTCTGTACATTCGGTATCTACGATTGTCACCTCTGCTCTTGCGCAGAGAGCTGCAACAGCCATGCTCATAGCAATACGGTGGTCTCCATGCGATGTAACCTTGCCACCATTGAGTTGTTCAACTCCAGTAATGATCATGCCGTCTGGTCGCGCTTCGACCTGAGCTCCGAGTTTACCCAGTTCACTAACCATGGCAGCAATGCGATCCGTCTCCTTGACGCGCAACTCTTCTGCATCACGAATAGTTGTGGTGCCTTCTGCCAAAGCCGCAGCAACGCTGATCACAGGGAACTCATCAATGGCACGGGGAACCATGTCCCCGCTTATCTCAATACCTTTGAGACGACTGTGTCGAACCAGAACATCAGCAACAGGTTCTCCAGATTGTTCCCGGATATTGAGAAGTTCCAACTGCCCTCCCATAGCGATCAGTATATCGATGATGCCGCTACGCGTCGGGTTGATGCCGACATTGCGGATCGTCAATTCCGCACCAGGCGTTATCAGACCAGCAACCATGAAGAAAGCCGCTGAGGAGACATCCCCTGGGACAATCACATCCTGGGCCATCAGACGCGGTCGCCCTGTCAGACTGACGCCCCCCGCAAAAGGTCGAACATCAGCACCAAAATAAGTCAGCATACGCTCACTATGATCACGTGACAGGTGAGGCTCAGTGACTCTGGTTTCACCATCAACAGAAAGTCCAGCTAGCAGTACGGCTGATTTGACCTGGGCGCTCGCTACGGGAGATGCGTAGGTGATTGGCTTGAGAGAACCGCCCTGAATCGCCAGCGGCGCCCGTTCACCGCCATCTCGGCCCCAGATACGGGCGCCCATGGCGGCAAGTGGCGTCACAACCCGCTTCATGGGTCTCCGCCGCAGATACTTATCACCAGTCAGCACGGAAAAGAAATTCTGACCAGCCATCAGCCCGGACATCAAGCGCATGGTTGTTCCGGAGTTGCCACAATCAAGCACATTGCCCGGTTCCACAAGGCCATCAAGTCCAACACCTTCTATTTCCAGTGCGTCTGGCCCTGTCTGACGGATATTGACGCCCATGGTCTCGAAAGCTTGCCAGGTAGAAAGGTTGTCTTCACCCATAAGAAAACCACTCACACGAGTGGTGCCTTCGGCCAACGAGCCGAACATGATCGAGCGGTGTGAGATGGACTTGTCGCCGGGTACGAAGATTTCGCCGCGCAATGATTTTGTCGGCGTTACGGATCTGGTTTGGAATTGATTATCAGTCATTGTTTACTATTGCCACCTTAGATCATGGACAAAGGGACAGTTCACTTTCGGGGACAGTCCCTAGAGGATTTCATCGCGGCTTTGTTTGGAACGACGGAAGAACTCAAAGAGACGCTCATCAGAACCACTAGCAACATCTTCTTTGAGTTCAGCAAAGAAGGATTCGAACTGCCCCATCATTTCAACCAGCGCGTCGCGGTTGGTCAGGGCAATATCTCTCCACATAGTCGGATCGGAAGAAGCAATACGGGTAAAATCGCGGAAGCCACCCGCTGTGTATTCCAGGAGGTTCTCGTCATAACGATCGTAAGCACCAACGGCATTTACCAGCGCGTAGGCAACCATGTGTGGCAAATGACTGATAGCTGCAAGGACCCGATCATGCTTCTCAACCTCCATGATCACTACCTGGCTGCCGACAAGTTGCCACATGCGGTGAATAAATTCGAGAGCGTCCTCAGCGGTTCTCTCGGTCGGCGTCAAAATGCAACGTCGATCACGATAGAGAGTTGGGAACGCGGCCTCTGCACCGCTATTCTCGGTTCCGGCAATCGGATGACCGGGCACAAAATGAACATCATCGCGCAGATGCGGTTCAATAGCATCAATCACCGCCTGCTTAACACTGCCACCATCAGTGATGATCGCCCCCGGCTTGAGATGCGGCATAGCCTGTTTGGCCACTGCGCCGAGAGACTGCACCGGCGTCGCCAGAAAAACCACGTCAGCACCTGCAACACCTTCAGCCAGGTCCTGGGTAAAGCTGTCAACCACACCGAGCTTCAACGCCGTTTCCAGGTTTGGCAATCCCCGACCAACACCGACCACCTGGCCAACCGCGCCAGCCTCTTTCAAAGCCAAAGCCAGTGAGCCACCGATCAACCCAACCCCAACAACCACCAATTTATCAATATAAAATGTATTCATCTTCTCAGTCATTAATCTAACAGATCCACAAACAACAGTTTCCAGCCCCCAGCCTCAAGCCCCGGTTTCACCGTGCCTTCGGATATGAACCAAGGATTTTAAGGAACTGACAGGACTCTCGCAATTCTTCAACAGCACCAGAAATCTTCTCATCCTGAACATGCCCCACCATGTCGAGAAAGAAGATATATTCCCACGCTTTGCCCTTGGTCGGACGACTCTCAATCTTGGCCAGGTTGATGTCACGTTTACTGAAAGGTTCCAGCATATGATAAAGAATGCCCGCCTGATCCTTGACACTGAACATAATCGACGTCTTGTCATTGCCACTCGGGCTCTGCAATTCGTTGCCGATAATCAGGAAGCGGGTAAAATTGTTCGGGTTATCCTCAATCTTGTGCTTGACCACCCGCAATCCGTACAGCGAAGCGGCTGATTCGCTGGCAATCGCAGCGACACTGGCATCTTCGGCAGCCTGTTGGGCGGCAAAAGCCGTACTTGAGGCGTCAACCAGTGGAATGTCAGCCAGGTTCTCTTCCAGCCAGGATCGACATTGGCCGATCGCCTGGGGATGAGAGATCACCTTACGCAC
>PVMK01128070.1_pt1 | contig 36417 bp, 29 predicted proteins | sample 1853481 | NCBI WGS metagenome assembly PVMK01 (sample SAMN08533507, study PRJNA380276) | Marine sediment metagenome, whole genome shotgun sequencing project. | reverse complement strand
GGAAAGAGCTGCACCGCGTCCAGATAGCAGCCGCACGAGATGATCAGCTCGCCAGCGTGTATGCTGTACGGTTCTCATGTTATTTGTCTGTTCACCTTCGCCACAATGATCTATGTCAAAGGCGCGTTAATGGCGAGCGCACTGTGAATGCCGACTTCCGCTCCGGGTCAACGGACTAAACCGCTCTCGCGGTAGTTTGTTGCGGCAGGTGGCGAGTGCGGGAACTGTAACGGGCTAGGGTCTGGCCTGTGTTGAGCTTTGGGGTTTCAGAACCCTCACTCAAGACAGGAGCAGACCCATGACTGACAGAGCCATCAGCCCGTTGCGCCGGCGCATGACCGAGGACATGACGGTCCGCGGCTTCGCGCCGAAGCACCCAGACGAGGATACATCTCGCGGCGGTCGAGGGATTTCACGGCCTTTTTCGGCCGCTCTCCGGACCAGGCGAGCGCGGAGGATCTGCGGCGCCATCAGCTGCACATGCGATCCATCGGGGCCTCGGCCACGAGCATGAACGCAGCCGTCTCGGCCTTGCGCTTCTTCTTCACGGTGACGCTGGGCCGGGACGATGCGCAGGTCGGGATGACGACGGTTCGCGAGCCGCGCAGGCTGCCGGTGATCCTGAGCCCTGAGGAGGTCAGGCGTCTCCTCGACGCGGCCCCGGGCCTCAAGTACCGGGCGGCGCTCAGCGTGGCCTACGGAGCCGGGCCTGCGCGCCTCGGAGGTTGTCTCGCTCAAGATGAGTGACATCGACAGCGATAGCGAGCGCATGGTCATCCGCGTCGAGCAGGGCAAGGGGCGCAAGGACCGCTACGCCATGCTGCCCCCCGCTCTGCTCGAGCTCCTGCGGGACTGGTGGCTGGCCGCACGGCCCCTGGGCGTGATGCTGCCGGGGGGCTGGCTCTTCCCAGGTCAGAACCCAGTCAATCCCCTGACCACCCGCCAGCTCCGTCGCGCCTTTGATGGCGCCAAGCAGGCGGCCGGCATCGACAAGCGGGCCTCTCTGCACACGCTGAGGCACTGCTTTGCCACCCACCTGCTAGAGCAGAAGGTCGATATCCGGGTGATCCAGGTGCTGCTGGGCCACAAGAAGCTCGATACCACCGCGCGCTATAGCCCAGGTCGCCAGCACCACCCTGCGGGCGGTCAAGAGCCCGCTGGAGCATCTGAGCCCGGGACCCCTGCCGCCCGCCTGACCCGGCGGCGTCATGCCCCGGGAAAGGCTGGAGGTCGCGGATATCTTCCGCGCCCACGGCGCTGCCTGGCGCCGCGCCAATGCCGGCCACGTGAGTCTCGGCCAGCTCAAGGTGATGTCGGCGATCGCGCACTGCCGCACGGCGGCGCTCGGCGGACACGTTGCGCGCTGTGAGGATTGCCAGCATACAACGATCGCCTACAACTCGTGCCGCAACCGCCATTGCCCAAAGTGCCAGGGGGCAGCGGCCAAGGACTGGTTGGCAGCGCGCCAGGCCGAACTGTTGGACGTACCCTATTTCCACGTCGTGTTTACCCTGCCGAAGCCGATCGCCGACATCGCCTACCAGAACAAGGCGGTGGTCTACGACATCCTGCTCAAGGTCGGCGCCAAGACCCTGATCACCATCGCCGCCGAGCCGAAGCATCTCGGGGCCCGGATCGGCTTTACCGGCGTGCTACACAGCTGGGGCTCGGCGATGACCCATCACCCGCACGTCCACTGGATCGTACCGGGCGGCGGCATATCGCCCGATGGCGAGCGCTGGATAGCCTGCCGGCCGCGGTTCTTTCTGCACGTGCGCGTGCTCTCGCGGCTGTTCCGCCGGCTGTTCTTGGAGAAGCTATGTGCTGCCCACCAGGCCGGGCATCTCCGCTTCTTCAACGATCTGGCTCATCTCGCCGACCGCGACGCCTTCGCCGCCCATCTGGCGCCCCTGGGCAAGGTCGAATGGGTGGTCTACGCCAAGCGGCCGTTCGCCGGGCCTAACGCTGTGCTTGCCTATCTGTCGCGCTACACCCACCGCGTCGCGATCTCAAACAGCCGCCTGATCGCCCTCGACGACAACAAGGTCACCTTCAAGTACAAGGACTACCGGGCCAAAGACGGTGATCTGCACAAGACCATGGCCCTCCCGATAGCCGAGTTCATCCGGCGCTTTCTCACCCACGTGCTCCCCTCAGGCTTCCACCGCATTCGCCACTACGGGCTATTCGCCAACGGCGGACGAGCCGAGAACCTGGCTCGGGCGCGCCACCTCCTCGCCATGCCGGCCTTCGACGGCGCGGCCGGCGACAGCCAAACCGTCGATCCCGAAGAACCGCCGTCCAGCGCCTATCCTTGTCCCAGCTGCGGCGGCCCGATGATCGTCATCGAGACTTTCGAGCGCGGCAACCAACCACGGGCGCCGCCAATCCACGGCCGCGAGGTCGACCGCCCATGACGACGATCCCGCAGATCCACCCCGGCAAGGATGACCGCCCGGACCGCCGGCTCTCAACCGGCCACCACCGTGTATGTCCAAAGCACGGTACCGCGCCCCGCGACACCACCCAATTGCGGCCATGCGACGTGAAAATCCCCGCCCAGCTCTGCCGAGCTGCCGCCGGAGGCCGCCGCAACCGGCTCGCGCCACCCCGCCCGAACCGAGTCCGGCCGCAGCCGACCGTCAAATCCCCATAGCCACCGGCACAACCGCGTATATCCGGCCCGCGGTTTCCTCCCTTGAGGCTTGTCCGACACCTGCCGTCCGAGCCCGTCGCAGCCACCGCGTCACGGCAGATGTCCGACAACCCTTCACAACAGCGGACCTCCAGCGCCCTGTCCATTTACGTCCGCTTTCGGGGGTTAAGCAGACATCCAATGTCCGCTTTTTGAGTCCGAAGCGTTCTTGCGCCGACGATGTCCGCTTACGGGGGAAGAGCGGACTCTCTGGCGTGACCCTCACAACGTCCGCTTCTAGCCAACAACAGACATTGGAGACGTGTCCCGATGACGGGCAACAAGCCTATTCGAGCCCGGCGCGCCTCAGCTGGTCCGTCAAACGATCCAGCTGCTTCTGGTCCTTGTATGGCTGCGATTCCGCGAATGCCGCCAAACTGAAATCCGGCTGGTTCTTGAGTACGTTCCGGGCCGCCCTGCGGGCCTCTTCGCCGTGACCCAGGTCGACACTGGACGCCGCCAGAATGAGATATGGGTCCACATTGCGAGCCTCGAGTTCGATCGCTGTTTTCGCCGCCGCAATGGCCTCCTCATGGCGTTCGGAACCATAGTAAGCGTTGGCGAGGACAGCGGGATAATCTGGAGGAAGAAAGGGTGTTAATCGAACGGCGAACTGCGCGTGTTCGATGGCTTCGCTCGAACGTCCCAGATAGGTCAAGACACTGGCCTTGAGCGAATAGGCGGTCGGACAACTTGGCCGAGTAGATACGGCATTGTCAGCCTCCGCGCTCGCTTCGTCAAATTCCCGCCTGCTCAAATGGACTTGCGCCAGGACCAGGTGCGGGTAACCCGTTACATCATCCAAACCGATTGCTTCATGCGCCCGTTCTATAGCGCGATCCAGAGACTGAGATGTTCTATCGCTTTGCCCGGATAGCGCCTCCGCCCAATAGGCCAATGCTGCAGAAGCGTATCCCACGGAGCAGGTCGGCTCGAGGCGAATGGCTTCTTCGAACAGACGCTGCGCTTCACGAAGCTCTACATTGGTCGTTGAATTCCACAGCAATAGCTCACCGTGAAAATAGCTATCGAGAGCGGCCGGGTTTCGAAATGCGCCGCGAACGAGTCGGGCGGCTTCGCCGCCGAGTAGTTTCACGTCCAAGGCGGTGACGATCTCCCGGATGATTTCATCCTGGACGTCGAACAGGACGGCAAGATCGCCAAAATCCAGGTCGAAATGCTCCGCCCAGATATGCTGGCCCGTCGGCACCTCCATAAGTTCGGCGGTCACACGAACTCTGCTGCCAAATTTGCGCAGACTGCCCTTGAGGACGAAACGTACATCGAACCGTCGGCCCAGCTCTTGAGCCGGCATTTCCCTCGATCGATGCAACGAAGGCGTTGCGTCCTCAACGATGATTAGTCTGGGTACTCTGGTCAGCGCGATAGTGATTCCGTTGGTAATGCTATCGGCGAATTGATCCTGTTCAGGGTCGCCGCCGACACTGTCGAACGGCTTAACGGCGATTGACGGCATACCCAGTCGCTGTGGCGCGGGCGCCGCATCTCCGCCAGTTGCTTGCATCCTAGGCGTATCACTGCGCGCGGAAACCTGATAGGCGCGCACCGGCTTCGCGATATTCTTGACCTGCTGCTCGCCCATGAATGTGAAGCCCGCGGCGAGCTTGTTCCCGATTGCGTCATGCACCGTGCCCGAAATGCAGACGCCGCCGGGCTCGGCGAGAGGTTCCAACCGCGCCGCGACGTTGACACCGTCGCCGTAGATGTCGTCACCATCGAGGATCACATCGCCCAGATTGATGCCGATACGAAGTTCGATCCTGCGATCTTCGGGAACGCCCGCGTTGCGTTCGGCGATTTCCCGCTGGAGCGCTTCGGCGCATTGGACCGCGTCCACCACACTGGCGAACTGGACCAGGGTTCCGTCACCCATCAGTTTGACGATCCGGCCATTGTGCGCAGCGACCATGGGGTCGAACAAGTCGGCGCGATGCGCCTTGAGCGCGGCCAGCGTTCCTGCTTCGTCGTTACCCATAAGGCGGCTATAACCGACCACGTCGGCGACGAGTATGGCCGCGAGCCTTCGTTTTTGGCGTTCCTCCATCAGAACTGTGCTTCCCCGCGCAGTGTATCCGCCAGCTTCACTCTAGGGAGAGTAACAAGGCGTGTCCATCTGGGGCCTCCACCAACTTCCGCTTCGGGTCAACTACGGTCTCCCACAACCAACCCTGCTACGTCCGAAGTTGGGTGACAAGCGGACGTGGCGAGGAGGTGGTCGGAACTTCCGTTCATAGCCAAGAAGAGACATTCGCAAGTCCATCAATCGAGATCGCACTTTGGCACATTGCGATGCCGGTGGTGGGAGCCGTCCACTGCATCAAAACGGACATGGACGGTGAGGGGAAATTGTCAAATAATCCGGGGTCGATCCGACAAGGGGGACAATGCATGAGCAATGTGAAGAACATCGAGGTCCTCAGGGACGCCTGGGACGCATTGGGGCGGGGCGATTGGGATACTCTGGCAGCGTTTTACAGCGAGGACATGATCTTCGTGATCCCCGGGCAGAACGACGTCCTACGCGGGAGATCCGCCTTCCGTTCAGCACTCGAAAACATAGGTGAAGCCCTCCCGCCGGGGTTTGAGATCACGGAACTGCGTTACTTCTCCGGCGAAAACAACGGTGAGGTTGTGAACGTTGTCGAATGGACATCGTCGAAGATCCCGGACGGGACTCAGTCGGCCATTCTCTGGAAGTTCAACACGGCCGGTGAAATCACCGAGGAGCGTTGGTACGTCGACACTGAGCAGTGGAAGATCGCCTTCTAGGCCCAATTGGTCGCTGACCGCTCAAGGGTGACACTGTATCAAGGTGCCGCGAGCGCATCTTCCAGCGATGGCAATGCGTTTTTCAGACCCGCCTCCACGGCTTGATCCCGCAGACGGTGCAGCTCTAACCGGATTTCGTCGTCTCGACGCCCGCGCCCGAATGCCGCCAGCATACGCCCGCGCGCAATGAAGAATGAGCTCCAGGGCAAAGGTTCCGCGCTGGTGTAGTCTTCCAACGCCTCGGCATATCTCTCGACGGCATCCCACTCGTCAATTTGCAAGCAGACTTCCATGGCGTCCCGGTAGAACCAAAGATAGTTGTGGCCGGTGGCGCCAAGACGCAACAACTCTTCGCCCTCGTCTAACGCTGCTCGCCGCCGATCCGGGTCCGGCGTGAAAAGAGCCAAACTGCCTAGCGAGCGAGCTCCCTCAAATCGCATCCCAGACTCGGTTTCACGCAAGATTGCGATAGCTTCCTGCATCAGCTTCTGCGCCTCGGAGAGATCACCGTCCTGTGCGGCGAATCGGGCCAGGTATTCGAGATTGATCTCCTCGAAGAGCTTTGACCCAAGGCGGCGTGCAATATCGAGGCCTATTTTGGCCCATTCGCGGCCTGCGGTAGGATCGACCAAATCCAGCACATAGGTGGCGACGATCGCGGCGATCATCTCGGCCCTGGGCTGGCGAATCTGCCTGGCCAACTCGGCAGCGGCGCGACAATCGTCGAGCGCGGCATCAAGCTGGTTTTGGTAAAGGAACGTCTGACCCCGCATGGAGAGGTTGGCTGCCACAATCCGGGCGAAATTGTGCGTGCGGCTCAGTTCAATGCATTGATCAAAATAGTCATGGGCCGAAATCATGTGACCCTGGGCAAACTCCACCTCACCCATGCCGCCCAAAGCCTGCGCTTCGAGTTCCGGCGAGGCGCCGTCACGCGCGTGTTTCAGTGAGGTCTTGCTGGCTTGCAGGCAGGCATCAATCTCGCCCCGGGTGAAATACACATTCCCTCTGAGCTGGTGGATGCGGGCGCGTTCAGGAAATAGCTCTCGCTCGCCGGCGTCGTCTTCCGCTCGGTCCAGGGTTTGCAGCAACTCACTGTGTTGCTCACTGAGCCGCAAGCCCTCCGCGATTCCGATCCGCGCACGGCACCGTTCCAAACCATCGGCCGCGACCTCAAGCGCACCTTGGTAGGCGTTGATCGACGCTGAAATGGAGCCCAGAAGGCGCAACAGCTCACCCTCCAGGAGCCGGAGAGCAAAGCTCTCCTCGGCCGACACGATCTCAAGGGCGCGTCCGACTAACCGAAAGCCGTTTTCATAGCGGATCTGACCCGCCTGCTCTTGTGCAGCCGCAAGATAGGCTTGCGGCGCGCCGGGCGATGAAGCCCGGTCGAGGTGCTCAGCGTGAAGAACCGCGTCGCGATCGGAATAGAAGTCGGCCGCTAGGCCGTGGAGGTCCTGCCTGGGTCCCTGCAGCAGCGAGGCGTAAATGCCGTCTCGAACGAGCGCATGCGAAAACAGGTAATCAGAGCCCTCCGGTCTCACGAGACGATGCTCCAGCAAAGCGGCGTGATCGTAACCTGGCTCACCCAAGAGATGGTGCAGAGCCTGGAGAGAGAACCGTTGACCGAGCACGGAGGCCGCTCGGACAGCGTCTCGGTCCTTTCTGGCGAGACGGTCTATGCGTGCGAGCACCAGACCTTGGAGGGTGTCCGGCAGGCCGTGGGTCGATGCTTCGGACACGCTCCCCATGAGTTGCTCGAGAAAAAAGGGATTGCCCTCTGCTCTTTCGACAAACGTCTCGAGCGCGCCGAACCCGCTGTCCGCCAAATCCTTGGCTAGTTTCAAGGCCTCCTCCGGGCGGAGCGGCTGGAGCTCCATCGTCGTCAATGGGCAACCGCGCAGAGACGCGAGCCACTCCTGCTCCAGGGTCAAGCCTTCGACCCGGGTAGTCATCATCAAGAGCACCGGAGACTCCGCCCCGATCCGTGCGATGCCGGTTAGATGGTGGAGGGTTATTTCGTCTGCCCAATGGAGATCCTCCACCACGATCAGTAGCGGTCCTCGCGTCGCCTCGGATCTGATCAGCTCTGTAACGGTCTCGCGCGCTCCTTCCTTGCGTGTCGCACTGTCCATCGCGTCATAAAGGCCGCTCAATCCTGCCGGTTGAGAAAGATCAAGAAGGTCATTCAGGAAAACGATTCTGTCTTTGGAGATCAGATTGGTTGCTCGTGCATGCTGGACTGCTGCTTGACGCTCGCTCTCTCCGCTCTCGCCAGACACGGCGAGAACACTGCGTACCAAAGCGCGAATGGCGTCCTGTCCCTTGCCGACGCCGAAATCGAGGATCAGAGCCTTGTGTGGCGCAAATCCTCTATCGCCTGCGATTCTGACGAACTCTTCGATCAACCTCGTCTTGCCGATACCGGGCTCGCCGCGAACCAAGAGGCTGTGGCCCGTGCCGTGCTCCAATGCCTCGTCGAGCAAGGCCGCGAACTGTCGCAGTTCCATGCGGCGACCGACGAAGGCCGTAAGGTGGTCGGATGATGGCGCAGCTTCCAGCCGCTGGACCGCCCAGACCTCGATCTTCCGGCTGAAACCCTTGACCGAGACTTGGCCGTACGAAGAGCAGATGGCCATGTGCGAGGCGGCGCGCCGCACGGCCTCCGAGATCAGGGTTTCGCCCGCCGCCGCCATATCGTCCAAGCGCGACGCGAGATTGACCGTATCGCCGGTCACGGTGTATTCGCGATGGGCGTCGCTGCCCGTCCCACTGGCCACCACCTGGCCGCTGGCAATGCCGATATGGACTTTAAGGTCCCGGCCCAGCTCGTCGCTTAAACCCGTCATGGCCTGATGGATGTCTGTCGCCGCCCGTATGGCGCGCTCCGGATCGTCCGTATGGGCAACCGGTGCGCCGAAGACCGCCATGACGTTATCGCCCATGTGTTTGTCGACCGACCCGCCATAGCTCTCGACGATGCCGTCAACTGTCCCGAAATAGCGGTTAAGCAGCGCGTGGGTTTCCTCGGCACCGAGCTCGCTCGAGATTTTGGTGTAGCCGGCAATGTCGGCAAATAGCACGGTGACCTGGCGACGTTCCCCCTCCAGCCCTGCTTTGGTCTCAGGCGACGGTATTGACTCGGGTTCGGCCTTATCAAGTTGGTTGATCGCATCGAGAAGCCTGCGGCGATGCCCAACCGACTTGACGCCAATATCGGTCAGATCCTCGGCAGTCAGTTTGGAAAGCGTATCGCCATCAACGTCGTTCCGAGCAAACGCCTCCGCGTATTGCTCCAGCCCAAGACCTTTCAACCAGGCTTCCACATCCACCATAGTCCGCCCGTGAAAACAGCCGATCGGGCCAACACCGTAGCACGAAGATGGTATCGTGCGCTCGATGCCATGAATGTCCGCTTCGGGCCAGAAAGTCCGTTTGCAGAGCGTCGTCCGAACGACCGCTATCTGATCTGCAAGCGGCCATTGCGCTAGGCTCCGGCCAATGACCGTTTCTGGCCGATTCCCGCCATTGCGGCCGAATGACCAATTCCGACCCTTCTCGGTCATTCACGCCGGCCAACGCGAACGTCAGCTTCTGGACTGCAAAGCGGACATTGCATGCGAGGAAATCATTATGCGCCGCAGTAGTCGGTCCGATTGTCCGCATTCTCAGGCACTAGCGGTCGTGGGATGGGCCGCCCCAACTAGTTGCTTTGTAGTGGTTGTCAAACCAACGTCATCATTACGGCTCATGTCTTCGCTCTTTCTTTCCCTTGGACGACGACATAGGGCGGTCGACCATCCCGGGCCCAGATTATGACATTCTCGATAGCCTTGCGGCGGGCCTCTTCTTCCGACTCGAGGGAGTAAAAGGCCGCGTGGGGGTTCACGACGATCCGGGGGTGCCGCAAGACCGGATGATCCGGCGGCGGCGGTTCTTGGGGCAGGACATCGAGAGCGGCACCAGCCAGGCGGCCACTATCAAGATGATGCAACAAACCATCCAGGTCGAGCAAACCACCGCGCGCCACATTCACCAGGTAGCTGCCGGAACGCATGGTGGCCAGCCGGTCATGGTTGACCAGATTGCGGTTTTCCTCGGTGTAGGGAAGATGGAGCGACAGGACATCGCTCTCGCGGAATAAGGACTCCAGCCCCCTCGGCTCGACGCCCTCTGGCCAGCAGCTCGATGAGAGATAAGGATCATGCCCCAGGACCGCCTTGAAGGACGGCCGCGCGAGCGCGGCCAGCTGCCGGCCGATGCGGCCCAGGCCGAGGATGCCGAACGTGAGCATCGCCGGTCGGCGCAGCGGCCCCGTGGCCGTGTAATCCCATTGGCCCGACCGGACGGCGCGGTCCAAAAAGGCGACATGCCGGGTCAGCGTCAAGGCCATGGCCAGGGCATGGGTCGCAACCTCGTTCATGTTGGCATCCGGCACATTGGCGACCCAGACCCCCTGTCGGCGGGCCGCCGCGACATCGATGTGATCGACGCCCACACCCAGGGCGGTAACCAAACGGAGCCGCGGCAGGGTCGCGAAGACTTTCTCGGTGATCGGCGCATAGCTTGCCACGAAGGCATCGGCATCCTGCCCGGCCTCGATCACCTCCTCGGGGGTCCGGCACTGCGCCTCGGCGCACGTCATGCCGGCGGCCTGCAGCATTTCGCGTTCCAGATCCGTGTCGGACTGCTGAGTGTCGGTCAGCAGGACTTTCATCTCTTGACCCGAGATGCGAATGGAACCGGCCGACCCATCATTCGGCGGCCGGCGGTGGCACGAACCCCCAGGGATGCGCCCCCTCGCTCGGGGGATAGCGCCTGCCGCCCTTTATGGTCACTGCAGGCACGATCGCCTTTTCGCCCACTCGGCTGACGCCGGTCACGTCCGTGAGGGTGAAACGGCCAGTCAGCAGCTCCAGCACAGAGATGTCGGCCGGCCGGCCTTCCCCGAGGGTACCGGCCGCCGCGTCTATGCCGGCGGCGTACGCCGGCGCCGAGGTCGTCATGCGGATGATGTCCTCCAGAGCGAAGCCTAGCTCGAAGAAATAGGCCATGTACTCGACAAGTGTGAGCTCCGATGCTACGCGGGCGCCAGTCACCCGCCGATTCTTCACCATCACTTCTGACGAGGGCGCCAAGCCCGAGTGGATCTCGATGTCGCTGGAGATGACCTCCGGCAGGATCCCCTCGGCCAAAACGGCCTCCGCCGCGGCCCAGCTGAACTGGTAATCGCCCATGGCAGCATCCATGACGACGCCGCGGTCCCTCGCGGCACGCAGCGCCGGCAGGACATGCCCTTCGGCATCCAGGCCGCCGCCGGTCAAGGGCGAAAAGACATGGGTGAGGATGTCGCCGGGCTCGAGCAGGTCGATCGCTTGGCTGGTCAGCTCCGACGGGGTCGCATCCAGATGGGGCGCCCCGATATCGCCGATGTGCAGCATGAGCCGCAGGCCGGCCGCCCGGGCCGCCTCACGGCCCCTTACCACGGTCTCCAGCCCGTACTTCCGTGTAATCGGCGGCATGACTGCGACCTTCACGCCCTTAACGATGTTCGGATGGGCCTCGGCAAGCTCGATAATCCCCTCGACTTCGATATCGCGGTCTTTGTGCAGGGCCTCCTCCGGCTCGGTTCCGTCCGGCCACCAGTGATTGTAGAGAAAGCTGTAGATCCGGCTGTGACTCGGGCGAATGACCGTCTCCAGGAAGTCCGAGAAATCCGGGGCACCGGCGCTTCCCGCATCGATGATCGAGGTGACGCCTGCCCCGACGCCGCAGAGCTCGTCGGCATCGATGGAATGGCCTTGGCGATAGACATGGGCGTGCAGGTCGATCAAGCCAGGCGAGACAATGTTACCGGATGCGTCGATGACATCTTTCGCCTCCGAAATAGGGATTGATTTGTCGAGTCTGGCGATCCTGCCGGCCGTGACTGCGACATCGAGGGCCGCGTTCAGGTCCCGGGCCGGGTCGATCACCATTCCGCCCTTGATCAGCAGATCGTACATCGATTCACCGTTAATACAGGCTGTCGGGCAAGAGTCTAAAGCCTCTGAGCGACACCATATCGAGCTTCCACAGCATATTCTTGTTTACAGTGATGGACTTCGAAAAGGTCGCCGGCATCCACAAGGGATGCCGGCCAGCCGCTAACTGAAGCGGCTATCTGATTATGCAAACCACCAGCGTTCAGCGCATTTATTGCCGTCTGTCGGGAAAACGGACGAAACCTTGTCGGGCGTGCCGATCTTGTCGCTGAGAGCCGTCATGACATTGGCAAAGGCCGGACAAATTAGTCCGCCTTCATCCCGGATCAGCAGCTGGATTTCTTTGTACATATCCCGCCGTTTCGCCTGATCGAGCTCGGCGCGAGCTGCGACCAATAACTCCTCGAACCGGTCGTTGTCCCACGCGGTTTCATTCCAAGCCGATTCCCGGGAGAAAGCCAAAGTGAGCATCAAGTCCTCGGTCGGCCGCCCGGACCAGAACGAAACACAGAACGGCTTCACGTTCCAAACCTCGCTCCAGTAGCCATCGGCCGGTACTTGTTTGATATCGATGTTGATACCGGCTGCGGCGGCATGGGCTTGGAACAAGGTCGCCGCATCGACGCCCGCTTCATAAATGTTGCCCGCGTAGAGCGTGACATCCAGCGACGACATGCCCGCTTGATTGAGATGGTGCTTGGCCTTGTCGGGATCGTACTGGCGTTGCGGAATATCATCGGCGAAATATCGCTGCGTCTTCGAAACCGGATGATCGTTGCCCATATAGCCGTGGCCGTTGAGGATCGTATCCACCATGGCCTGACGATCGATCGCGTATTTCAGCGCAGCTCGGACGTCCGCATTGTCGAACGGCGCCTCGTTCATGCGCATCGGGAATGTGTAGTGAACATTGCCGCCAAGGTCTATCACCCGGATACCCGGAACTTTCTCCAGGAGATGAAGGGTCTTAGTATCCGGCTTGTTGATAACGTCGACATCGCCTGTTCGAACCGCGCTCACCCGGCTCGCCACGTCGGGAATGTTAAGCGTCAGAACTTCGTCGAAATAGGGGCCGTCCTTGAAGTAGTTCGGGTTTCGTTTGGTCACCGCGCGGACACCGGGTTCCCATTCGACGAGCGTGAATGGGCCAGTTCCTATGCCCTTCTCCCAATCGGCGTCGACACTACCGGCCGGCGCAATCGGGAAATGATAATCAGACATAGTGTAGGGAAAATCGGCGTCCCCGGTGGCCAGTTCGAAGACGACAGCATGCTTGCCGTCCGCTTTGACGTCTTGGACGGAAGCGACCAGGCCTTTGCCCGTGGACTTGGTCTCTTCACCGCGATGCACATTAATCGAGTGGACAACGTCTTCCGCTTCAAAGGATTTGCCGTTGTGAAACTCAACGCCCTTCCGAAGATTGAATCTCCAAGTTTTCGCACCGTCCGATGCTTCCCAGCTTTCAGCTAATTCACCGACGGCCTCGCCATCAGCATTGACTTCCGTCAGATTGTTCAGCAACTGCCACTGCACACTGACCTGGTGACTACCACCGCCACCCAAAACCCCGAACAACGTGTCGGATGTGGCACCTTCGCTTAGCCCTTGTCGGAGCGTGCCACCGCGCTTGGGTGCGGCAGCTTTAGCTTCTTCTGTGAGGATTGCGGCCGGTATTGCTGCCGCCGCTCCGATCGCCGCTGCCGAGCGGATGAATTCCCGCCGTCCCATGACCCCTTCAGAAAACTGGCGCTGCAGTTCCTCAAAGGTTTCCGTCGTTTTTTCTTCCTTGGTTCTCTCGTGATCCCGGTCCGACTGGTGGTCCGTTTCCATAGTTTGCCTCCGCTCCGTTTGGAGTCGGATTTGATCCGACCCAGTTGTTGATTAGATTCATTCTTGCCAACCTAACACCGGTTCTGAAATGCGGCAATTTCAGTTCAGGGCTCTTAGCGGTCCATGCCCACTCCCGGATCCGACGTCTGTTTAGTCCAATCTGTGAAATAAGGCCGGGACCCGGTGACGTATACCGTAGCGACCATTCAAGTTCGCTGACGCGAATGTCGGGTACGCGACTGGTCGCCCTTGTCGTGAGATTATTGATCAAAGCCGATGTGTAGGCAGTAGCTTACCCCGACCGAGCGCCAAACACGACCGCGAGGGGCGGCCCTTAGTCACCGCCCTCGAACCTGAAAGCCGTGGAGTTGGCGCAAAAACGAAGACCCAAGGGCGGCGGTCCATCATAATGAAGGTGGCCAACCTTGGACCCGCAACCGATGCACACTAGCTGCTCGTCACCGTGATCGGGGCGCGGATCGTGAATGGGCGCCACGTTGTTGTCGACGGGCTTCGCGAATGTGGGCGCGCCGGTATTGGCCTCGTACTTGTCAGCGGAGTGGAACAGGTCCCGGCCGCACCGGATACAGAGGTAGCGGCCCGGTTCGAAGTGGTCCCAGAAAGGATTGTCGAAATCGGGATCGTCCGCCCCTTCGACCGTTGCGCTATACTGCTCAGGCGTCAGGATTCTTCGCCACTCCGCATCGGTCCTTTTGCGCTCCGACCCCATTATCACCTGCAAGCCCACGAAAAACTTCGCGTTGTGAAGTTCACAAAGCTTTCCCCAAGGGCGGTATTGTTGCGGCTCAACACCAAGGGTTGCCTCCCCAATGTTCAGACAATGAGTTGGCTGCCTTTGCTCTGTTGCCGAACGCACTCTTACACCTGCAACCAGCTTCGGGCCACATCATTCGAGAATTGCCAAAACACAAGCGCGGCAGCGTGACTTCGACTCCAAAACGCCAAGCTGCCAAAAGCTAATTTTCATGTGACGAACTATACATCGAACAGAGCGTCGAGAATTTTAATCCCATTGCCACCGCGGTTGTTGGATGGGGCGCCGAGACCTGCATCACTCCCTCACTCATCGAAGCGATGATCTTTGACAATTACGGCGCAAAAAAGCATCTCGTTCGTCAGTCGCGGTGAGAGCTATCCAAAACTCCCGGTATATTGCGAATTTCTGCCAATCTGCGGACCACCTTGTACGGCGAATCAGCACTTGTGAATCTCGCTTGGGCGGTCGATATGGATACCGTCGGATCGCAGCTTTGCTGAAGGGATGACCGCATTGGGTTATTAGGCGACGAAATTTGCACCGACCAACTGCTTCCGCTTCGAGATCGCAAAGCCGACGTAGCCTACGAAGAGATCGTTGTGGCCCGCAGCAATTGGCTCGATTGTCCGCTTTCTGATCGGAAAGCGGACCTTGGGCACGGTCCCATTGAATGACCGTTTCTGGCCGATTCCCGCCCTCTAGGCGGGAGGACATCGAAGCCGAGATACCGTTCTTCCTCGCGTCGTTGAGAAGCTCGCCAAGGTCACGGCTCGGGGGCATGCGCCCGTCGTCTATGATGCCCGCAGTCCGCTCTTCAGGTCGGTCGCGCTGCTGATGGGCCGTGGGAGGCCACGCTCGCCGCCGGCCTCGATTCGGGCCTGCTCCGGCACTTGAGTTGGCAGCTTTCACTCACCTTTATCGCCATGGAGCCGGACTTGGTGTGGCTTGTCGATGCCCTGTGAGACCATTACGCACTTCTGCCGGAATGAAAACGTTCGCGACCGAGCTTAGGGGACCTGGTCCGACTCGGTGACGTTGGATTGTAGCCTTCGCTCGGCGGCCCACGTCGCTGCGGTGAATATGAGATGGGCGAGCTTCGCAGAGGCTCCGGGGTGATTCTTAGGCTACAGCAAACCCGACTGATCAATGCTCCAGACGGTTTGCGAGCGAAGCATGAAGCCAATAAGTCTCAATCTTCGTCGTCTTCAGGCTCCGGCAGCTTGAGATCACTATACTGCGTCGGATAGTAGTGATGAAGTGTGGCTTGTAGTTGTTGGATATGCAGTTTGACCTCGAACGGCATCTCAAAGTCGGGGTCCTTGAAATTCGGATTGTCGATAACCCACTTTATCATTAGCCGCTCATAGTCGATTCGTATTGCCGCTAAACGTCTCGAGTTGTTCTCAAACTCCTTATAAAGGAAACGCTGCTGGCTGACCTTCCCCTTCATCGCACTTTCAAAAATTTTGTGGAGCAGGGCCGCCCGGCGAAGCATAGTCACTTTCTCGCCGCTTGACACGACATCGATCAATGTGTTGCCGAAGACCTCGAGATCACTTAAGTCCAGGTTCTCCCTCGGCGGCTTTTTTGGCCTTCCCTTCGGATTGGGGCAATAACCCTTGCGCCAACGCCCTTTGGCGTCGCGGGCCGGACCGCCGGCCTGGCCACCGTCCTCCGCCGGTTTGTCGCAATCATCATCTCTTTTCATAGGTCATACCTCCGGATCGATGAGTTCACCGTCCCGAGGAAGCTCCGGCCCCTCGGCATCTGATGTGGAAAGGCTGAGTTCTTCCCTTTCTTCGAAACAGTAGCCGGTCTCGACTTGGACGGCGTGCTTGCCGGTAAAGGCCTCCCAGCGGCGAATGACGGTGTCGCAGTAGATCGGGTCGAGTTCGAGGGCATACGCACGCCGGCCGGTCTTCTCGGCGGCGATCACCGTTGTTCCGGAGCCGACGAAGGGGTCGAGCACGATTTGATTGCGCTTTGAGCAGTCCTTGAGGGCGTCCGCGACGAGGCCGACCGGTTTGACCGTCGGATGCATGGCGAGCTCGGCGTCGCGCTCCCGTCCGAAGCTGTTGGCGCCGGCATACTCCCAGATATTGGTCCGGTAGCGCCCGCCTTGGCCGAGTTCGAAATTATTGATGTGCTCGGCCGAGCCGTTCTTGAAGGCGAAGACCAGCTCATGGCGCGAGCGATAGAAGGTCCCCATCCCGCCGTTGGATTTCACCCAGACGCACAGATTTTTCAGTTCTGAATAGGTGTCTTCTCCGGCGGCGAGCGTCTCGGCCATGTGGCGCCAATCCATGCAGACGAAATGAATCGAGCCGTCGGCGGAATAGGCCGCCATATGGCCGAAAACCGTCTCCAAGAATTGCCGGAATTCATCGGAGGTCATTTCGCCCGAGGCCATAGCGAACTCACGATGGCGCCGCTTGCCGAGACCAGAAACATGGCCGCTGATCGGCACGTTATAGGGCGGATCGGTAAAGATGATTGAGGCTTTGGCGCCGCCGAGCAGCGCCGCATAGGACGATTCGAGTGTGGCATCGCCGCAGAACAGCCGGTGGCGGCCGAGCTGCCAGAGATCACCCGGACGAGTCACGGCAGAATCGGGCGAGGGAAGGGGTGGCAGATCGTCGTCGACGTCGCGATCCGGCGCTTTCGCCTCTGCAGCCTCGTCCAGCACGAAATCGATCTCGACGGCCTCGAAACCGGTCACCTCAACCGAAAAGTTGATATCGATCAGAGCCTGGAGCTCGATCGCCAAGATTTCCTTGTCCCATCCGGCCTCCTCCGCCAGGCGGTTGTCGGCGAGGATGTAGGCCCGCTTTTCGACCTCATCGAGGTGCTCGATCCGCAGCACGGGCACCTCCGGCCATCCTAGGAGCTTTGCTGCCGCGACGCGGCCGTGGCCGGCAATAATCTGATGGCTTTCGTCAATCAAAACCGGATTTACGAAACCAAAGCGCTCGATCGAGGCGGCGATCTTTCTGATCTGCTTGCGGGAGTGCGTCCGGGCATTGCGTTCATAGGGACGCAATGCGGAAACGGAGACCAACTCCGTTCCCGCGGGCCAGGCCCGGCGATCTGCCGGGGCAATATCCAATTCAAACTGCTTCATCTATTCGGCCCTAAAAGGGGTTGAATTTAAGGTGCAAAGACCCATGATCGAAATCCGTTATCTTCTAAACTTTGGGCCGTCCGCGGCGGATGGGCGGCGCTTCATTGAGGAAGGTCTCAACGGCTTGCGCGCTGGCCGCCAGCTCTAAAACCGTGACCGCTCGGCGCCGGGCCGGCAGAAGGTGATGCAGCACGTCGCCGAGCTCCTCGACGCCAGCACAGAATTCCGGCTCGAGAATAACCGGCAGGTGAGGGCGGGAACGCTGGGCCCGCGGTATGATTTCTGTCATTTCGACCTTCTGGAGGACCACAAAAAGCCGCTTGTCGGCGAAGCGCTGACCGTTTTCCTCGTAGCTCGGCAAATGCGGGTAATACTCAGCCCCGTAACGCTGGCGGTTTATGAGCGATGGCGGTGTCAGCATATCGGCAAAACGCTTTTCTAGCTCTGGCCGCAAGTAGCGCATCAAAAAAACTACCTCCGCCTGCTTGAATCCGGCATCGAGCAAATCAAGCGCAATGGCGAGACAAAAGGCGTCAACCGTCCTATAGGCCGTCTCGCCGCTATCAACTGCCGGCGGCGGGGCGAAGGCGTAGTCGGCGTCTGGCGGGACTTCGGTGTCGCTTAGGTCGAGTCCCCGGTCGATCTCCAACAGCCGCTTGATGCGTGTCCGGAAGATCTTCGGGATCTCTTTGTCGGCGGTGACGCTCGTGATCGTGAAGCTCCGCCAAAGAGCCCATTCGACCTGTCCGCGCCCGAAATTCGGTTCTCTCATGGTCACTCGAAAAAAACAGCCTTGATGAGGGTTAATATATGAGTGATCGACATTACAAATCAACCCCAAAAGGGGTCCAAAAAGACAGCTGAGCGATAGCTTGCCCGAAAGCCGAAGATAGGTCCCCTCATTCCGGCTCTGGTGAAATCGATCTGACAAGACCACTGCAAAACCAGTATCAGCCTTGTATCGAGCCTGTTGGCGGCCTGCAAAGCGCCTGCTATGGACCTCTTTGCCACGTGTTTTCGACGTGTTTTTCACGTGTTTTTGGGCGTGTTAAGAAAGAGGCCGAGCTGAGCGTAAGTGGCTCAAATGGCACAGAAAACCGAAGCCAAGTGAAGGCGGGAAGGCTCCCAAGAGGGGCAAAATTCCGGAAAAACACGTGAATCACGGCACAAAACGGAGACGAGTTCGCTCGAGACTCCCTGCACCGCCAACTACTTATAGTAGAATATTAGTCTTTATGTGCTCTCATAGAGAGTCTAATGATTTCCGGACCTTAGCCGGATATCCTGCTGAATCTGTGACAAGAACTCGGACGGAGAGACGCCGATTTCAGCTCCGTGGGCCGTATTTTCTCCGGAGACGGATTTTGAATTGCGGTTTCGCCCTCATCGGATCGCCTGGGTCTTGGAATTCTCCGACTGAACTGACGAATGCCGGCGGGGACACTCGACGGTTTTGGCCGACGTTGGAGGCGGTGAGTTTGGGATTTGGTTGTCCGGTTGCCCGACCGCGGCTACCGAGCCGCAAAGCCGAGCACGCGGCGTTGCTGATCCCAGGAGAGCGGGGACACCCTTCAGGAGCCGATCGAGGTCGAGGTCCGGGGGCTGGTGTCCGTCGAGGATGGCCTCGACGAGGGTCTGTCAAATTAACCTGAGCTGGACCAGCCGAAACTCAGAGCAAGAGCGGTTTACGCTGCCGATGTCACGGTTTGCCATTCCGCCATCGCCTGGTTGCGGAATATCCGGAGTGTGCGACGGGAGATGAGGTGGCGTTGGACGTTAAACAGATTGTAGATCGGACCGTGAATAGAGAGGAATCTTTGCGCTGAACGTTGTGATTTGAAACGCTGCATTTTTCGTTCTCGTCGTCGTATCGGTACGTGAGAACTCTCAGCCCGATTGTTCAAAAGATGCCCGGAATCGTGGAGGTGGTTGAGACGCAGATCTTGGAATGCAGCATTGTAAGACTTCAGTTTATCCGTCACGATCCTGATTGGCCTAATGCCTTGGCTCCTGAGAAGCTTTCGCATGAGTTTCAATGCTGCCCGCTTGTTTCGGCGCTTCTGAACCAGGACGTCGAGAACTTCGCCTTCACCATCCACGGCGCGCCACAGGTACATCTGCTTGCCGCCGATATTCACGAAAACTTCGTCGATGTGCCAATGATCAAAGACTGTCGGACGGCGTTGACGGATGCGGCGGGCATAGGCTTGTCCGAACTTCAACACCCACAAACGGACCGTTTCATAGCTGACGTCGATTCCTCTCTCCGCGAGAAGATCCTCAACATCACGGTAGCTCATCGTAAAACGAAAATAGAGCCAAACGGCTTGTCGAATAATGTCAGGATGGAAGCGGTGGCGCCGATATGAAATGTTCTGCATTCGCCGTTCGTATCAGGCGAACACGCGATCACCTGCGAGTTAATTTGACAGACCCCGCGCCACGGAAGAGGGCACAGGGGCATTGTCATATAAACGGGGCTGACAAGGCTGCGCGATCGACATTGGGTCGGCCGGTGCTGTCATCTATGGACGCCCCCCTGATTGCAAGTGGTTTTGATGAGTGGCGGCAAGCTGGGCGTCTGGGACCGGATCTTCGCGGCGATCACGCCCGATGCATGGGGCGTTCGCGGGGCGGATTGACCACCAAGATCCACGCCCTGGTCGATGCCAATGGCCTGCCGGTCACCCTGAAGCTCACCCTTTGGTTTTTAGGCCTGCCGTTCCGCCGCAGAGTCGCTCAGCGGCCGCTCCAGGCGCTCCAGCATCTCGCGCGGCACGACCTGCCAGAAGTGTCCGCGCTCCCGTTGCCAGTCGATCAGCAGGCGTTGAGCGAAACGGGACTGGGTTTCCTCACGGTGCTCTTCGACGAGCGCCTTAACGAGAGCTTCCCAGTGGTCGCTCTCCAGGCGCTGGAAGACGACGCTCTGCGGGTTGATGCGCAGCGGCAGCACCTCGTCCGGATCGTAGACGAAGGCCATGCCGCCGGTCATGCCGGCGGCGAAGTTTTCTCCGACCGCGCCAAGAATCACCACCGTTCCGCCGGTCATGTATTCGCAGGCGTTGGAGCCACAGCCTTCGACCACGGCGGTCGCCCCCGAGTTGCGCACGCAGAAGCGCTCGGCCGCCTGGCCGGCGGCGAACAACTTGCCGGCGGTGGCGCCGTAGAGGACCGTGTTGCCGATGATCGTGTTGTCCTGGGTGACCAGCGGGCTCGCGGTCATCGGCCGCACCACGATGGTGCCGCCGGAAAGCCCCTTGCCGACATAGTCGTTGGCGTCGCCGAACATTTCCAGCTTGAGCCCCTGGACGGCGAAGGCCCCCAGCGACTGGCCGGCGGAGCCGCGCAGGCGAACGCAGATGTGCCCGGGCCTGAGCTTCGCCATGCCGAAGCGCCGAGTGATCTTGGACGAGAGTTTGGTGCCGATGGCCCGGTGGGTGTTACGCACGGTGTACTGCAGCTGCATCTTCTCGCCGACCTCGAACAGCGGCCCGGCGTCTTCGATGATCTGGGCGTCCAATGTGTCCGGCACCTCGTTGCGGCCCTCGACCGTGCAGACCCGCGGATACCCGCCGGGATCGGCGACCGCCAAGATGGGGTTGAGATCGAGGTCGTCGAGATGTGCGGCGCCGCGGTTGACCTGGGCCAGGAAATCCGTCCGGCCGATGATCTCGTCGAGCGAGCGCGCGCCCAGCGAGGCGAGGATCTCGCGCACCTCCTCGGCGACGAAGCTGAACAGGTTGACCACCTTCTCCGGCGTGCCGGTGAACTTTTCCCTGAGCGCCGGGTCCTGGGTACAGACGCCCACCGGGCAGGTGTTGGTATGGCATTGGCGCACCATGATACAGCCCATGGCCACCAGCGAGGCCGTGCCGATACCGAACTCCTCGGCGCCCAGCATGGCCGCGATCACCACGTCGCGGCCGGTCTTTATGCCGCCATCGGTGCGCAGCCGCACGGTGTGCCGCAGGTGGTTCATTGTGAGGACCTGATTGACCTCCGACAGCCCCATCTCCCAGGGCACGCCGGCATACTTGATCGAGGTCTGCGGGCTGGCGCCGGTGCCGCCGACATGGCCCGAGATCAGGATCACGTCGGCCTTGGCCTTGGCCACTCCGGCCGCGATGGTGCCGATGCCCGAGCGCGCTACCAGCTTCACGCAGACCCGGGCCTCCGGGTTGATCTGTTTCAGGTCGTAGATCAGCTGCGCCAGGTCCTCGATGGAGTAGATGTCGTGGTGCGGCGGCGGCGAGATCAGCATGACGCCCGGCGTCGAGTGCCGGAGCTTGGCGATCATTTCGGTGACCTTGAAGCCGGGCAGCTGGCCGCCCTCGCCCGGTTTGGCGCCCTGCGCCACCTTGATCTCCAGCTCGCGGCAACGGTTCAGGTATTCCGCCGTCACGCCGAAGCGGCCGGAGGCCACCTGCTTGATGGCCGAATTCTCGTTGTCGCCGTTTTCGCGCGGGGTGTAGCGCGCCGGGTCCTCGCCGCCTTCGCCGGAATCCGACTTGGCGCCGATCCGGTTCATGGCGATGTTGAGAGTGCCGTGCGCCTCGGCGCCGAGCGCGCCCAGCGACATGCCGGGCGTCACGAAGCGCTTGCGGATCGAGGTGATGGACTCGACCTCTTCCAGAGCCACCGGATGGGTGCCCTCGCTCTTGAAGTCGAGCAGATCGCGCAGCGAAGAGGGCGGCAGGTTGCGCGCCGCCTCGCTGAATTTCTTGTAGGTCGAAAAGGAATCGCTGGCGACCGCCGCCTGCAGCGTGTGAATGAGACCGGGACCCCAGGCGTGCGCCTCGCCGCCCCGCCGGTAGCGATAGAAGCCGCCCACCGGCAGGGTCACCACGCCTTCGGCCCAGGCACGCCCATGCAGCTCCAGCACGTTCTGCTGGATACCGGTCAGTCCGATGCCGGAGATCCGGCTGGGCATGGCCGGGAAATACTCGTCGACCAGGGTGCGCGAGAGGCCCAGGGCCTCGAAGTTATAGCCGCCGCGGTATGGCGAAATCACCGAGATGCCCATCTTCGACATGATCTTGAGCAGCCCGTCGTCGACCGCCGTCTTGTAGCGGGTGACCGCCGCCTCGAGGCTCATGTCGCCGAACAGGCCGCGCCGCTGCCGATCGGCTATGGATTCCTGCGCCAGGTAGGCATTCACCGTGGTCGCGCCGCAGCCGACGAGGACGGCGAAGTAGTGCACGTCCAGGCACTCGCCGGCGCGCACGTTGAGGGAGCAGAAGGTGCGCAGCTTCTGGCTCACCAGATGCGAGTGCACGGCCGCGGTGGCGAGAATCATTGGAATCGGCGCGCGCTCGGCCGAGACCGCCTTGTCGCTCAGAACGACATGCTCGCAGCCGCCCCTGACCCCGTCCTCGGCGTCGCGGCGGATGCGTTCGAGCGCGCCGCGCAAAGCCCCGTCCCCGCCGGCCGCCTCGAAGGTGCAGTCGACGTCGACGGCGGTGTCGCCGAGATAGGCGCGCATGGCCTCGAATTCGGCGTTTGAGAGGACCGGCGATTCGAGCTGCAGCAGGCGGCACTGGGACTCGTCCTCGGCCAGGATGTTGCCGAGATTCCCAAGACGGGTCTTCAGGGTCATGACCCGGCGCTCGCGCAAGGAGTCGATCGGCGGGTTGGTCACCTGGCTGAAATTCTGCCGGAAGAAGTGGTGCAGACCTCGGATGCGGTCCGACAGCACGGCGAGCGGCGTATCGTCGCCCATGGAGCCAACGGCCTCCTTGGCGTCCTCCACCATGGGAGTCAGGATCAGCTCCAGGTCCTCGAGCGTCAGGCCATAGCCGGACTGGCGGCGGCGCAGCTCCTCCTTGGTGAACTCGACGGTCTCGCCGCCGTCCGGCTTCACCAGGTCGTCGATCACGGTGATGTTCCGGATCCAGTCGCCGAACGGCCGGCTCGCGGCCAGGCGGTCCTTGATCCCCCCATCGCGGTAGAGCCGGCCCTTGTCGAGATCGAGCGCCAGCATCTGCCCGGGGCCGATCCGGCCTTTCTCGGTGATCCGCGATTCGTCGAGGCGCACCATGCCGGTCTCGGACCCGGCAAAAATCAGGCCCTCGTCGGTGATGGTGTAGCGCATGGGCCGGAGGCCATTGCGGTCCATGCCGGCGACCAACCAGCGCCCGCCAAACCCACAGAGCGCCGCCGGACCATCCCAGGATTCCATGACGGCGTTGCAGTAGTTGTTCAGGTCCTTGCGGGCCTGCGGGATCGGGCTGTCCTGAGTCCAGGCTTCCGGGATCAGCATGGTCTTGGCCATGGGCAGGTCCCGGCCGGCGCGCACCATGAGCTCGAATACGGCGTCGAGCGCGGCGGAATCCGAGCTGCCGGGCAGCACCACCGGCTTCACATCCTCGATCGCTTCGCCGAAGGCCTCGGCCGCCAGGCGGCACTCGTGGGCCTTCATCCAGTTGATGTTGCCGCGCAGGGTGTTGATCTCGCCATTGTGGGCGATGACGCGGAACGGCTGGGCCAGCCACCAGGTCGGGAAAGTATTGGTCGAATAGCGCTGGTGGAAGATGGCGAAGTTGGACTCGAAACGCGCGTCCAGCAGGTCCGGATAGAAGGCGGTTAGCTGTTCGGCCAGGAACATGCCCTTGTAGATGATCGAGCGGCCGCTCAAGGAGCAGATGTAGAAATCCTTGATCGATTCGATCTCGGCCGCCCTCTCGATGCGCCGGCGAATGATGTAGAGGCCCAGCTCGAACTGCTTGGCCGAGACGCCGCGATTGTTGGCGATCATGATCTGCTCGATCTCGGGCCGGGTGGCGTTGGCCTTCTCACCCACCACTTCGGTGTTCACCGGCACTTGGCGCCAGCCGTAGATGGTGTAGCCGAAGTTGAGGATTTCCCGCTCGACGATGACCCGGCAACGCTCCTGCGCGCCGAAGTCCGTGCGCGGCAGGAAGATCATGCCGACACCGACGCGCCCGACGTCGGGCTTGTGGCCGGTGCGCGCGATGTGCTCGTGGAAGAAGTCCTGCGGAATCTGAACGTGGATGCCGGCGCCGTCGCCGGTCTTGCCGTCGGCGTCCACGGCGCCGCGGTGCCAGACCGCCTTGAGGGCCTCGACCGCCGCCTGCACCACCTCGCGCCGCGGCTTGCCGTCGAGCGTGGCGACGAAACCGACGCCGCAGGCATCGTGCTCCTCGGCCGGATCGTAAAGCCCGTGGCGGGCGAGGTGCGCCGCCTGTTGTCGCCTGAATTCGGGATCGAAGGGGGGCATGTGGCAAGACCTCCTTAAGCCGCGTCGGCCGGCGCTTGGCCGACCTCGGCGGTGATCGCCACGTGGTCCGGCCGCGCCGCGACCCGGGCAAGCCAGGCCCGGGTCGCCGGGTAGGGCGCCAGATCGAACCCGCCCTCCTCGGCCACGTGGGTGTAGGCATAGAGCGCGATGTCGGCGACGCCGTAACGCTCGCCGACAAAGAAGCCGCGGTCCTCGAGGTGCTGTTCCATGACGCCGAGGGCCTCTTCGCCGCGCTCTCTGCGGCCCGGCCGCTCGGCCCGCTGCTGGGCCGTCAGCTCGGGCAGGTGCGCCCAGAAGCGCAGCACGGCGATGTAGGGCTCGTGGCTGTATTGCTCGAAGAACAGCCACTGGAGCGTCTCGGCCCGCGCCCTGCGCTCGGCCGGCCAGAATTGGCTGTCCTCGGCCAGGTAGCAGAGGATGGCGTTCGATTCGGCGAGATAGCTGCCGTCCTCGAGCCGCAGGGTGGGAATCCGGCCGTTGGGATTGCGCGCGAGGAACTCCGGCGTTCGGCTTTCGCCCTTGAAGATGTCCGTCTCGACCCGCTCGAACGGCAGGCCGAGCTGGGTCAGGAGCAGGCGCACCTTGTAGCCGTTGCCGGAGATCAGGTTGTCGTAAAGCCGCAGCATGCGTCCCCCTTGCTACTCGGCCGCTACGGCCGGCGCCTCGGCGGCGGCCTTGGCCTGCAGGTAGGCGTGAATCTGTTCAACCGCGTCGCGCCCGTCGCGCACCGCCCAGACCACCAGCGAGGCGCCGCGCACGATGTCGCCGGCGGCAAAGACGCCGTCGAGGCTGGTCATCATGGACCGGAAGTCGATGCTGAGCGTGCCCCAGCGGGTCACCTTCAGGTCCGGCGCGGCGAAAGCTTCGGGCAGGTCTTCCGGGTCGAAGCCGAGCGCCTTGATGGCCATGTCGGCGGGCAGGGGGAAGCTCGAGCCATCGATCACCTGCGGCGTCTGGCGGCCGGTCGCGTCGGGCACGCCGAGATGGACCTTGAGCGCGCGCACGCCCTCTATCGCGGCGTCTCCCAGGAAGGCTTCGGGCGTGGACAGCCAGACGAACTCGACGCCTTCCTCCTCGGCGTGGGACACCTCGCGCAAGGAGCCCGGCATGTTCTCCCGGTCGCGGCGGTAGAGGCAGCGGACCGACTTCGCGCCCTGGCGCACGGCGGTGCGCACACAGTCCATCGCCGTATCGCCGCCGCCGATCACCACCACGTCCTTGTCCTTGGCGTCCAGGCTGCCGTCATCGAAGGCCGGCACCGTATCGCCCAGACCCTTGCGGTTGGAGGCGGTCAGAAACTCCATGGCCGGATAGATGCCCTCGAGTCCGACCCCGGGGGCCTTGATGTCGCGGGCCCGGTAAACCCCCGTGGCGATCAGGACCGCGTCGTGCTCCGCGCGCAGTTCCTCCAGACTCACGTCGCGGCCGACCTCGCAGTTGAGCCGGAACGCGACCCCGGCGCGGGCGATCAGGTCGGCGCGGCGGGCGACCACCTCTTTCTCCAGCTTGAAGTTGGGAATGCCATAGATCATCAGGCCGCCGATTCGGTCATAACGGTCGTAGACCACCGCCTGATAACCCTTGCGGCGCAGCTCTTCGGCCGCCGCCAGCCCGGCCGGCCCGGCGCCAACGATCGCGACCGACTGGTCGCGTTCGTGCAGGGGCGTGGCCGGCTTCACCCAGCCCTCGGCCCACGCCGTCTCGGTGATGTATATCTCCACCGAGCCGATGGTGACCGTGCCGTGGCCGGCCTGTTCGATCACGCAGTTGCCCTCGCAGAGCCGGTCCTGGGGGCAAATGCGGCCGCAGATTTCGGGAAAGTTGTTGGTCGCCTGGGCGATTTCGTAAGCCTCTTCCAGGCGCCCGGAAGCGGTGAGCATCAGCCAGTCGGGGATGTTGTTGTTGAGCGGGCAGTGCACCTGACAGAAGGGCACGCCGCACTGGGAGCAGCGGCTGGCTTGCTGCGCCGCCCGCTGGGCCGCGAATTCACCGTAGATCTCCTGGAAATCGCGCTGCCGGGCACCCGCGTTGCGCTTGTCGGGCATCTCGCGTTCGACGTCCACGAAGGTGAGCATTCGAGTGGCCATAGACCGACATCCTCTCTCCACGACCGGCAGCAAGGCCGCCCATTCCCCCCGCCCAATCGCCCGATATGGCGACGGCGCACTGGAAGCCCGCAACTTGGACGGAATAGCGCCCCTCTGCCCCCACACGACCAAAGGCCGTCCGCGACTGGCCGTGTTTATAAGCGAATTGGGGAGCGTTGGCGAGCAATTTCCGTCAAGTAAGACAATGAGGCTGTCCTAAAAATCGAGAAGAACTGTTACCTATCAAGAAACCCACGGGAAACCGCGATCGCCTTGACGTCAATTTGTACCAAATTGGTACTAATTTGGCCCGTGGGCAACGCGGAATCCCATGATATAAGCGCTGCAGACCGCTTATCGGGCACATCGCCCAGCCGAACCAACGAGTTACCGGGTCACCCGTATCGTCGCGTCTTTTGGGTATCTTTCGTGCCGATCCTTCATATCCTGGTTTTGGCGATCATTCAGGGCGCCACGGAATTCCTGCCGGTCAGCTCCTCCGGCCACCTGATCCTGGTGCCCTACGCGACCGGCTGGGCGGATCAGGGCCTGGTGATCGACGTGGCGGCGCACCTGGGGACCTTGGTCGCGGTGCTGGCCTACTTTTGGCGCGACATCCGGGTCATGATCATCGGCCTGTGGCACCTCATCTTCGGCCGCATGGACGACGGCGGTCGGCTGGTGATGTTCCTCGTCACCGCCACCATACCGGCGCTGGCCGTCGGCTATCTGGTGGACCGGTATTTCAGCGATATTCTGCGCAATCCACAGATCGTGGCCTGGGCGCTCATCGGCTTCGGCGTGATGCTCTACCTGGCCGACCGCGTCGGCATGACGGTCAACCAAATGAAACACATGACCTTGGCCCAGGCGCTCATAATTGGCCTGGTCCAGGCCCTGGCCTTCATTCCCGGCACCAGCCGGTCGGGTGTCACCATGACGGCGGCCCGCTTGCTCGGCTACGAGCGGGGCGAGGCGGCGCGCTTCTCGTTCCTGCTGTCGATCCCGGCGATTTCCGCGGCGGGCCTGTGGAAGGGCCGGGAACTGATTAACGGCAGCGACGCGGCGATGTTGCAGAGCGCCGCGCTCACCCTGGGCTTTTCGGCGGTCGCCGGGTTCGTCGCCATCGCTTTCTTGATGGCGTGGTTGCGGAGAGCCAGCTTCACGCCCTTCGTCGGCTACCGAATCTTGCTCGGCTGCTTGCTCCTCTGGCTGATCTATAGCGGCAACTTGGACTTGCCGACGGCCCTCTAAAAGCCGCGCCTAGTCGCCAGAGTACCGAATTCGGAAGGGTCAGGCCGATTTCAACCGGACGGCACGACCGCCGGGACGGTGACGCTCGAGGTAGGTCGGCAGAACCGCCTCTATGGCGGTGGCGGTTAGGCCCAGATCCTCGAGCGTCCGCGCCCCTTCGGAGACGACATTGTCGCGGCCCAACAGGCGTACCTGGTCCCGGGTGAGCGGCGGCGCCGGCAGCAGCTCCAAGAAGGCCGCCTGGATCTCCGCCAGCCAGAAGGGAATCGGCACCAGCAGGCAGCGTCGGCCGGTTTCCGATCGGACCAACTCCATCAGTTCTTTGAAGCTGTAGATACTCGGACCGCCCAGCTCATAGGTCTGGCCGCGGGCGGAGGGATCGCCGAGCGCCCTGCACGATCGCTTCGGCCACGTCGCCGACAGTGACCGGTTGGAACCGGGTGTGCCCGCCGCCGATCAAAGGCAACCAGCGAAAAACGCGTGCATAGAGGGCGAAACGGTTGAAGAAGGCGTCCCCCGGCCCGATCACCAGACTCGGGCGGCAGATGACGGCGTCCGGCATGGCCTCGTGCACGGATCGCTCGCCGTAGCCTTTGGAGCGGGCGTAGTCGGCCTCGGCGTCGGTGCTGGCGCCGATCGCGGACACATGAACCAGCGACCTGACACCGGCCGCTACCGCGGCCTTGGCGATCGCCTGCGCGCCGTCGACGTGGACCGCTTTGAATGTCTGCCGCCCCCGCTCGTAAAGCAGGCCCACCACATTGATGACGGCATCGGCGCCGGCGACGGCGGCCGCGACGGTGTCGGCGTTCTGCAGGGGAACCGCGATCGGCGTGATCTGACCGACGTCGCCCAGGGGCCGAAGAAACTTGGCCCGCTCCGGATCGCGCACGGCTACGCGGATGATCCAGCCCTGCTTGGCCAGACGCAGAACCACATGACGGCCGATGAAGCCGGAGCCTCCGAATATGGTGATCACAGGCGCTGCCATCGCCCTCTCCTCCGCTGTCGGCCCCGACGCCCGCCCGTATCCTGAGGGAACAGCGGGTCGACGGCTCTCTCTTGCGTTATATACTGGGCGGCGCGGCTTGTTTACCCCGAAATCGGGCCGCCGGCGCCCATGGGCGGAAGGGGTCTTGACCTTGACAGGCCCAAACCATTGGCGAGAATGCCCGCGCCGCCGCTGCCACCATGGAATCCCCCGGTTCTCGTCTTGGATATTCAGTTGCATCACAACGATCTGCCGGACGGCCTCGATCTCGGCGATATGATCGCCGTGGACTCCGAGACCATGGGGCTCAATGTCACGCGCGATCGGCTCTGCCTCGTCCAGCTCTCGGCCGGAGACGAGACCTGCCACCTGGTGCAGTTCACCATCGGGGGCTATGACGCACCGAATTTGAAGGGCCTTTTCGGCGACCCATCGGTCACCAAGCTGTTCCACTTCGCACGATTCGACCTGGCGATGATTCAGCGCTACCTCGGCGTCACCTGCCGGCCGGTCTACTGTACGAAGGTGGCCTCCAAGCTGGCCCGCACCTTCACCGATCGCCACAGCCTGCGCGACCTCTGCCGCGAGCTGCTCGGCGTGGACCTGTCCAAGCAACAGCAGTCGTCGGACTGGGGGGGCAGCCGAACTGAGCGACCAGCAGTTGCGTTACGCGGCGTCCGACGTGCTTTACTTGCACCGGCTGAAAGCCATCCTGGACGAAATGTTAGAACGTGAAGGTCGGCAGCATCTTACTCAAGCCTGCTTTGATTTCCTGCCGGCCCGGGCGGCGCTCGATCTGGCCGGCTGGGACGACGTGGATATCCTGGCTCATTGATTGAGTACAGCCGACGGAAGCGTATTCGCCGTCCTGGAATTTGCTATACTGCCGGCCACCGCATCGATCGGACATCAGGATCGGAACATCGTGGGGACGGCCCAAACGAGAGTTGCTGCCATGCCCAGACAAGCAGAGCATTTGGCGAACGATAGGACGGCTGCCGCGAGCCCCGACCTAGTGGCCGCGCGGCGCGTCCTCAAACTTGAAGGCGATGCCCTGGCGGCACTCGGCGAGGCGCTCGACGGCACTTTCGTGGAGACCATCGACAGGCTCCATGCCGTCACCGGCCGCATCATCGTCACGGGCATGGGCAAGAGCGGGCACGTTGCCCACAAAATTGCGGCCACGCTGGCCTCGACTGGCTCGCCGGCCCAGTTCGTGCACCCTGGCGAGGCCAGCCATGGCGATTTGGGCATGATCACAGCAAAAGACGCCGTCATCGCCCTCTCCCATTCGGGGCGGACAAGCGAACTGAGCGATCTGGTGGCCTATACCCGGCGCTATGACATTCCCCTGATTGCCATCACCGGCGAACGCGCCAGCGCGCTGTCCGAGGCCGCCGACGTGACCTTGGTCCTGCCGCGGATGCCGGAGGCTTGCCCCATGGGCCTGGCGCCGACCACCTCGACCACCATGGCGCTGGCCCTGGGCGACGCGGTCGCCATCGCCTTGCTCGAGCGCCGCGGCTTCTCGGCGGCGGACTTCCAGGTGTTCCACCCCGGCGGGGCGATCGGAAAGCGGCTTTTGAGAGTGGCCGATATCATGCATGGCGCGGAGGAGCTGCCGATCTGTTCGCTGGACTGCCCGATGGCGGAGGCCATATTGATCATGACGGCCAAACGCTTCGGCTGCGTGGGGGTCGTGGATGATTCGGGCACTTTGATGGGTATCATTACCGACGGCGACCTGCGACGGCATATGGACAACGATCTGCTGGGTCAGCGCGCCGGCGATGTGATGACCGGGGCCCCAAAGTCCATAAGACCGCAGGCCCTGGCAGTGGAAGCGTTACGAATGATGAATATGTCGGAGCGACCCTTCACCAGCCTGTTCGTGATCGACGGCGGGCCACCGGTCGGCATCGTGCACATTCACGACTGCCTGCGCTCCGGCGTGGCCTGAGCGACGGGATGGCGGCCGCCATGACAAGCAATGAGACCGGGACCGGTCGCCACTTTTCCTATGGGGGCGTTGGGAGCGGGCGGCCCACCCGATGGTCCCGGGGCCGCATCGGCACGCGGCTTTCCATGAGTGGCGGTTACAACCTTTTCGTCGGCATCATGAAGGTCCTGCGGCCGGCCGCGGCGGCGGTTTTCATTATGCTGCTGCTGGCTTGGCCCGAGCTGACGCCGGGCAAGGACGGCTTCGACCTCGATCTGTCCGAGCTCGCCATCGACCAGCCGGAAGGCGTCACCATGCTGAATGCCCGGTTCACCGGCCTCGACAGCCAGAACCAGCCGTTCCTGGTGACGGCCGATGTGGCCAGCCAGGCGACGGAGAGCGATTCGATCATCATCTTGGAGCTACCAAAGGCCGATATCACGCTCAAAGATGGCACCTGGGTGGCGCTGAGCGCCCAGGACGGGCTCTATGATCGCAACCAGCAGACGGTCGATCTCGTCGGCCAGGTCAGCTTTTTCCACGACAAGGGCTTCGAGCTTCACACCGAGACGGCCCGGTTCGATCTGGGCAAGGGCACCGCCATGAGCCGAGAAACCGTGACAGGACAGGGTATTTTCGGGCAGATTGAAGCTACCGGATTCGATTCCTTCGAACAGGGAGACCGAATCATCTTCTCCGGCCCGAGTCGCCTGGTGCTCTATCCCGACGCCCGGGTCCGCATGCCTGCGGAGCCCAGTCAATGAGCTATCGTCCACGGCAGCGCCTCGCGGGCGCCCTCGGCGTCCTTCTGCTGCTGTCTCCGGCTGCCTCGGGGACCGCCCGTGCGCAAAATCTCCTGAGCTTCGGCGGCGGCGACCAGCCGATCGAGATCACCGCGGAAGAGGGGATCGAATGGCGCCGCAAGGAGAAAGTCTACATCGCCATCGGCAAGGCCCGGGCGGCCCGTGGCGACATCGAGCTGTTCGGCGACATCCTGTCGGCCTTTTACCGGGACGCGGAGGACGGCAGCATAGAGGTCTACCGTGTCGAAGCGCACGGAAATGTGCGGATCTTATCGCCGAACGAGTCCGTTTACGGCGATGATGGCTATTACGACGTGGAACGTGGCGTCGTCACCCTGACCGGTAAGGCGCTGCGTCTTGAGACCGGCGAGGACAGCATCACGGCTACCGAGAGCCTGGAGTATTGGGAATCCAAGCGCCTCGCGGTCGCCCGCGGCGGGGCTGTGGCCAGACGCGGGGACAAGAGCCTCAGCGCCGACCTTTTGGTCGGGCACTTCCGCAAGGACGACGAGGGCCGGCTGGTTCTCAAGCAGGTCGATGCAGAAGGTCGGGTCAAGATCTCGACGCCGACGGATTTCGTGACCAGCAACAGCGGCGTCTATCACGTGGATGAGGAACTTGCGGAGCTGATCGGAGATGTGAAGATCACGCGGGGCGATGCCCAGTTGAACGGCGAATACGCGGAAGTCAATCTGGCGACGGGCGTCAGCCGCCTGCTCGCCGCACCGCCGGGCGGCGATGCGGACACGCGGGTGCATGGTTTGCTCCTGCCAACGCCCGCGCCGCCCTCCGACGACGACGACGAATCCTAGGGCGCCGGCGGCATCGGGATCTTCCATGGATCGTTCCAGCGACAACATCATGACCCCCGCCTCGATCGACGAGGCGACGCCAGGGACCCGGACCGGCGGCAGCGACGGGCCTCGCCTAGTTATGGACAACAAGGGCCTGGAGGCGGTCAACCTCGGCAAGAGCTTCAAGCGACGTCCGGTCCTGCGAGGGATCAGCCTTACGGTTCAGCGCGGCGAGGCGGTTGGTCTGCTGGGCCCCAACGGAGCGGGCAAGACCACCTGCTTCTACCTGGTCACGGGCCTCTTGTCGCCGGACTACGGCTGGATCACCCTCGACGGCCAGGACATCACCGATCTGCCAATGTACCGCCGGGCCCGGCTGGGGATCGGCTATCTGCCGCAGGAGGCTTCGATATTTCGCGGCCTGACGGTGGAGCAGAACATCCGCGGCGTCCTGGAAGTGGTGGAGCCGGACGGCAAGCAGCGCGACGCCATTCTCGAGGACCTGCTGGCTGAGTTCTCACTCGCCCATTTGCGCCGTACGCCGGCAATGGCGTTGTCCGGCGGAGAGCGGCGGCGCGTGGAAATCGCCCGGGCCCTGGCATCCCACCCCAACTTCATCCTGCTGGACGAGCCCCTGGCCGGGATCGATCCGATCGCGGTTAACGATATTCGCGAATTGGTGCTGCACCTTAAAGATCGCGGCATCGGTGTCCTCATTACCGATCACAACGTGCGCGATACGCTCGAAATCGTCGACCGGGCCTATATCATTCACGAGGGGGTCGTTCTGATGGAAGGCGAGCCATCGGAAATCGTCTCGCACGAAGACGTCCGGCGCGTTTACTTGGGCGAAACGTTTAGCCTTTAAGGCTGCCCACCATGGCGGTAACCCAGCGTCTCGAGCTTCGACAGGGCCAGTCTCTCGTCATGACGCCGCAATTGCAGCAGGCGATCAAACTGCTGCAGCTCTCGCACCTCGATCTCGCGGCTTATGTGGAACGGGAGTTGGAACAAAACCCCCTGCTCGAGCGGGAGGAATCCGATGTTGACGCTGGCGACGGCGAAGCGAGCGCAGAGGAAGCGTCCCAGCGCCGCGAGAAGGACGACGCGGAGCCGGTCGACAGCCTGGATCTGAACACCGCGGAACCCTTGCCGCCGCGCGATCAGGCTCCGCTCAATACCGACTACGCCAACGAATCAACGAGCGACGCGGCCAATGATTGGCCCGATGATTGGCCCGGCGACTGGCCCAGCGACGGCGCCGGCGGGTTCCAGAATTTCGGCAAGTCGAGCGGCAGGATCGGCGAATCGGGCGGCGACACGGGCGGCGAACAGCGCCTGTCCAGCGAACAAAGCCTCCGGGACCTGTTGTTGGAGCAGCTGCAGATGGACCTGAGCGATCCGACCGATCGGATCATCGGACTGCACTTGATCGATCAGCTGGACGAGGCCGGATACCTGGTGGCGGATTTTCCGGCGCTGGCAGAAATGCTGGGCTGCGAGGAAGCGCGGATCGAGGCCACGCTCGAGCGCCTGCAGCGCTTCGAGCCGAGCGGCGTCTTCGCCCGGAACCTGCGCGAATGCCTGGCGCTGCAGCTTGCGGATCGTGACCGCCTGGATCCCGCCATGTCCCAACTGATCGAGAACCTGGACCTGCTGGCCCGCCGCGACTTTGCCGCGCTCAAGCGCCGCTGCCACGTCGATGACGAGGATCTGGCCGACATGATCGCCGAGATCAGGGCGCTCGATCCGAAACCCGCGCTGGCCTTCGACCACAAGATGGCGGAGCCGGTGGTCCCGGACGTCTTCGTCCGCCGGCGGGCCAGGGGCGACTGGATCCTCGAGCTGAACAGCGACACCCTACCACGGGTTCTGGTCAATCACCGCTATTACAGCCGGGTCAACGCCGAGGCTCATGGTAAGGAGGCCCGGGACTACCTGAGCGAATGCTTTCAATCCGCCAACTGGCTGATCAAGGCCTTGCACCAGCGCGCGACCACGATTCTCAAGGTCACCGAGGAGATCGTCCGCCAGCAGGAGAATTTCCTGGAAAGGGGCGTCCAGTTCCTCCGCCCCATGACCCTGCGTCAGATCGCCGAAGCCATCGAGATGCATGAATCCACGGTCAGCCGGGTGACGGCGAACAAGTACATGTCCACTCCCCGCGGCATCTGCGAGCTCAAGTATTTCTTTACGTCGTCGATTGCCGGTGTGTCGAACGGTGTGACCCACTCAGCCGAAGCGGTCCGTCAGCGCATCAAGGACCTGGTCGACGGCGAGACGGCGGCCAGCGTGCTCTCCGACGACGGCCTCGTCGAACGCCTGCGCGAGGAGGGGATCGATATTGCGCGCCGCACCGTGGCCAAATACCGGGAAGCCATGCGCATTCCCTCGTCGGTTCAGCGCCGGCGCGACAAGGCCGCGAGCCTATAGCCGAAGAGGAGCGACAGGATGCCCGCATCGACGCCTTGCCGGCACGCCGCCAGGCCTTTTGAAATACACTTAACACATTGATTAGATATGCAAATAATAGAATATTCCAGGTCTAGCGGGCGTGCTGTCGGCGGGGCCATCGCGGCCTTTGGCCGGCTATTGACTTGCGGCGAGGGCACCACTATGTTGCGCCCGCTCCGAGACCTGGGGCCTTTCCATAATCACATGTGGCGGCCGGCGATTCGTCCGCGGAGACCGGGATCCCCGATCTGATGCAACTTTCCGTCAAAGGCCAACAAATCGATGTTGGGACCGCGCTGCGCGGCCATATCGAAGACAGTCTCGAGAGGATGCTGGGCAAGTATTTCGGCGACGCGATCGACGCCCGGGTTACGCTCTCACGCACCGGCCACAATTTTCGCGCGGTGGTTTCCGCCCATGTCGGGCGCAACATCCACCTCGAGGCGCACGGCGAGGCGGGCCAACCCTATCCCGCCTTCGATGCAGCGGCCGAGCGCCTGTCCAAACGCCTGCGCCGGCATAAACAGCGGCTGCGCGATCACCACAAGGAGGATTCCGGCGATCAGGAGACGCTGCCGGCCCAGCAGTACATCTTGTCGGGCGAGGCCGACGAGGACGGCGAATGGGAGCAACGGGAAGACCAGCCTGTGGTGGTCGCCGAGATGGCAACCGAGATCCCCAGCCTACCGTCAGCGAAGCGGTGATGCGAATGGATCTGTCCGGCCAGCCAGCCATGATGTTCCGAAATCGCGCCCATGGGGGCCTGAACATGGTCTACCGGCGCAGCGACGAAAACATCGGCTGGATCGATCCGCGCGGCAACCGCAGCAGCTGAGTCACGGTCACGCGAGCATGGAGATTTCCGATCTAATCAGCCTCGACGCCATCGTCGCCAACCTGCGCGCAACCAGCAAGAAGCAGGCGCTGCAGGATCTGGCGCGTCGCGCGGCCGATGTCACGGGCGAGCCAGAGCGCGCGATTTTCGAGGTTTTGATCGAGCGCGAGCGCCTGGGCACGACCGGCGTCGGCAATGGGATCGCCATCCCGCACGGAAAGCTCTCCGGCCTCGACAAGCTTTATGGCCTGTTCGCCCGGCTCGAAACGCCGATCGACTTCGACGCGATCGACGAGCAACCGGTCGATCTCATCTGCCTACTGCTGGCTCCCGAATCCGCCGGAGCCGACCACCTCAAGGCGCTGGCCCGGGTATCCAGACTTCTGCGGGATCGATCAATCTGTGAGAAACTGCGCGGCAGCGACACGGCCGAGGCGATTTTCGCACTGCTCACCCAATCGACGGCCAGCCACGCGGCCTGATACCAAATCTCGATAAAAATCACTCTTGGATTGATGGCCTCTCGCGGCGCGCGAGACAGGGACCCTTACGATCAGTGAAGAGTGAGCGGCTCCATGTCGTGTTGCCGGATGGTCGCAAACGCCGCGTCTTGACTGGCCAGAACCGCCATTTGGGTGCCGTCCGCCGCATAGATGGCGTAATAGTTCTCGCCATCCTGCGCCAGGGGTTTGACATAGGCAACCTGACTAAGCCCCAGAGAGAGGAAGTCCTGAGAGCTCAAGCTACGTAACGTTCGTTCCAGATCCATCATATCCTCATGTTCAGCGAAATCGCCTCTCTCGA
>PVMK01120656.1_pt1 | contig 36426 bp, 32 predicted proteins | sample 1853481 | NCBI WGS metagenome assembly PVMK01 (sample SAMN08533507, study PRJNA380276) | Marine sediment metagenome, whole genome shotgun sequencing project. | reverse complement strand
CCACAATGCCTTGCTCATAGGAGAAAGAGATGGGTGGAACTCCACTGGAATAATAGGATCCTGAATAGAGCGTATTCCCAATCCCAATACCTGCACTGAGTACTTTTGAACCCAGAGTAAACTCGCTTTCTTGCGCATTCAGGATTGATAAAGTGAAAAGAGCAGTAATCAAAATAGCTAAGAGTTTCTTCATTTTTTTTTGATTTAGGTTAGTTTTATATCGAGGGTCGATGCACTAAATGTACACTGATTTCCCTAAATCTTCCAAATGAATTGTTTTTTTTTTTGGTTAAAAGGAGGAAACTATTGATAAATCTATCTTAGAATTCCATTCTCAAGGACTCGAATATGGTCAGTAAGCATCTCGTTTTGCTCCTTATGGGTGATCAGTAGCATGGTCTGGGAATTCTCCTTTAGCTCAAGAAAGAGCCTGTTCACATGGTAGGAAGAATCGGGATCCAGAGATGAGGTGGCTTCATCCATAATCAGCAGCGCAGGCCTACCATAGAGCGCTCTGACTATAGCCAGCCGCTGTCGTTCTCCTCCCGATAAGTTGGAACCATTCTCGGTCAATCTGGTTTCAAGTCCCACAGGAAGTGATTGAATAAATGGAATTAAGCCCACTGCATTTAATAGATCGAGAATCCTCTTTACATCTGGATTTCTTATCCCGGGTGCGAGGTTTTCCAACATGCTGGCTGTAAGAAATCGGATTTGCTGAGGAACTACTCCCATCATCGCCCTGATGCTCTCCACAGAAAAGTGCCGGGTGTCATACCCATTGATGGTGATACAACCGCTGTTTACCGGATAAAGATGCTGGATAAGTGAAGCTACCGTTGATTTCCCCGAACCACTTGATCCCTTAACGACAGTCACATCCCCGGCCTTTATGGTCAGGTTCAGATCTCTGAAAATCTCCCCCCTGGTACCATATGAGAAGGAGACATTGTGAAAAACAATATCTCCAAACTCAGCTTTAGGAAAAGCGGGTTTGCCATGAGCTTGCTCTGGTTTCAACTGGAAGATCTCAAAAAGCCTGTCAGCTGCAATCAGTGCATTCTGGTAGGTTTTATTGGCACCAATCAAACTGCTTACGGGACCAGTGAAGTAGCCCAGCAAAGCATAAAAGCTAATCAGTTTTCCCGGGGTAATCTCTTGCCGGATTACAAAGTAGGATCCAATCCATAAAAGTGCAATGGTGAAAATGCGATTAATAAGTTCGGTACTACCTGAAACTGCAATAGAGTTTAATCCGGACCGATACAGGGTGTCAAGCAATTTATTCAGTTTCTCCTCTGCCATCAGCTGCATTCGCTTATTCAGATTAAATTGTTTACTACACTCTGAAGATTGAAGGGATTCAACCAGATGACTTTCAAATGTCGCCGATTGCTCCATGACCTTTCTTTCAATGGTTCGGTTCCTTCTGTTGTAGAAAAGATAGATTAACAGGTAAAGGGGCACTATAGCGATCATCACTGCTGCCAGCCTCCAGTTTAGAAAAAACATGGTAGTAAAACTGAATAACACGATCATGATATTTACTAGAATTCCAATCACTGCATCGTTGATAAAGCCCCTTATTTTCACAGCATCACTGATTCTGGAAATAATCTCTCCTGTTTTCATAGAATCGAAAAACTTCTGGGGTAAACTGAAGATATGCCTGTAATAGGAAGCGATTAGCTGATTATCAATGACCTGTCCGGTCTTCAGGGTTATTATATTTTTAACTATTATAAGGTAGATCATGACAAGTGCAACAATGATCATTGCAGTGCTCATCAGGTTCAGCAGTCCGGTGTTATGAGTCACAAATACGTAGTCGGTCAATTTACCTATATAGAGTGCTGTTGAAAGTCCCAAGACTGTATAGAAAAGGGCCGAGAGCAAAGCTTGAATCAATGGCTTCCAAAGTGGCTTAAGCAGTCTGATCAAGCGCACTTTTTCGAATGATTCCTGTTGTATCTCTTTGCCTGTGATTCCCCGGACCAACACAATTACCGCACCGCTCCAACTGTTTTCAAATTTGGCATGGTCCCACCTGCTAAACCTCCCATCGGCCGGATCCATTACCTTTACACCTCTTGTATTTACCTTATAAACACATACATAGTGCTGCATTCCATCCTCCTGCTCTGTATGTGCTATAAATGGTAAAGGCAATTGGGACAAGTGTTCCATGGTACCTCTCAAGCCTTTAGATTCGAAATTGAATTGTTCCAGGACTTTAATCAGTCCCCACATGGAGGTTCCCTTTTGATCAGTTCCAGCCTCCAGACGTATTCTTGCCACTGGAATCTTTAATCCGTAATATGAAAAAACCGAAGCCAGGCATGCAGGCCCGCAATCGCTTTGATCTCTTTGTCTTATCTCAACTTTACGATTCCGCATTTTGATCTCAAATCGATTCGGCTGGATTAACCCAGAGATTTGCTTTTCCCAGAATCAAGGCTGCCAGGCTGCGTCGGAAGAGAATAAAACTAGCAGTAAAGGTCATTCCGTTTCTCACAGTCTCAACGCTTCCATTGGCATAGTAAATTGGAGAGTTGTCCAGGGTGCAACGGATTCTATATACGGGTGTTCCGTTGAATATGCTTACTTCCTGGTCTAGAAGATCGACGTGGGTTTCAAGTGGATGGTGGGCGCGAAATCCGGAATCATTGAATCTGAGTTTTACGCAGGTTCCCTCTTTTACTGAAGGGATATGTCCTGGATCGATAAAGCATTCGGCCACCAGCAAACCTGCAGGTGAAATTTTGGCCAGCGACATTCCAGGATGAACCACAGAACCAGCGGACAGGCTTCTGCTGCAAAAGAGGGTCCCTGCCACCGGAGCGATCAGGTAATATTCGTTCAGGTTAGCGTGAATTTGGGTAAGGTCATCCGAAAGTTGGCTGATCTCCAGATTGATCCTTAACATGCCTTCCTCGAGGCTGCTTTTATATGCTTCTTTAAGATCTGTTTCTCTTGCACATATCTCCCTCAACTGATTCAGGGCTTTTTCATACTCATGCCTGGATATAACCTGCTGATTGAATAGGATTTTGGAGGTCCTGTGCTCATCCTGTAGAAACTCTTTTTGTATTTCTAAGCGGGCGATGTTTGCCTGATTATATCTGTGTGACTGCACATAATGGGAGGTAAAATGAGGCAACTGATTCTCCAGAATAAGGCGAATGTCTGTGACTGATGCCTCGTGGATACTGATTCGGTTTTGGTGGGCGTTTATCCGGGCCTTAAGCAAGTCTGTTTTTAGCCAGACCAGGGTATCTCCAGCTGCGAACTTTCTGTTATCCATAAGCACCGATCTCTCCACCATTCCTGAAACATTAGACAATATTTCGGTGGGTTCCTGAGCCGGTCGAACCATACCCTTTACACTGGTAACCACATCCACCTTTACCAGAGGGAGTGACGAAAATGCACCTATAACCAGGAGAATAATCACATATGCCGGGAGGCTGGAACGTACCTGTCGTCTGTATATCAGGTTTAGCGTACTGTCCTCAAGCTCTTCCATCAGGTGAACAGACTCACAACAAATTCTTTCACTTCATCCCAGTTATTGAATAGCAGTTTGGCAAGGATGGCTGTTTCGATAAAGATTACAATGTCTTTCCAATCAGGTTTCTTGATTTTCATGGATTTCAAATTATGGGTTTGAATTAAAAAGGGGAGGTTGTCTCTAATATTGAAAGAGACAGCCTCCATATTTTAGTCATTGGCATCTTCACTAATCATGGCATTGACTTCCCAGTCGGTGACGGCATAAGCCAGCGCTCCTGGATGGCCACCACCTGATAGTCCAATGAACCTGAGTATCCTGCCTAGGTCGTAGGCAAAACCACCTCCGTTCATCTCCTTCAATTGATCAACTGTCATCTCGCTGATATTCTCTTTTTTTTTCATAGTTAGTCTGTTTATTATTTATGGATTTTTCTCTTCCGGTCGACCCGTCAGTCCGTTCTTAAAATTGTCCCAGTCTTCAATGATCTCTCCGAATGCAATAAGGGCAAGCGAGATCACAAATGGCCAGATTCCTCCATTGATATCCTGCTGTTCCTGCACCGGGATTTCATTGAAGTTTTCAATTGCTAGTTTATTTTTCATAGGTCCTGATTTTTCTTTGCCTACTCTGTTATGGTTTTTCGGCTTGCACCCGTACGTAGAGCTCTTGTATTCACCAGTTAATGTGTCCTGTGACCGTAAATCGGTCAGGGCTTACTTTTTTTTTTGAAATGCCTATCTTTATTTCCACATTAAATGAGTAAGCAATGAAAATAGAAAAGCAACTTTTTGGAACCCTGCCGGAAGGAAAGGATATATATAAGTATACCCTGAGTAACGATGCCGGAATGGAGGTTGATATAATTAACTACGGTGCCATTGTTGCAGCCATACGGATACCTGATCGCAAAGGGAATCCGGGAGATGTGGTTTTGGGATTTGACACTCTGGAAGAGTACCTGGGCGATCATCCCTATTTCGGTACCATGGTGGGTCGGGTTTGTAACCGGATCGGTAATTCGCGGTTCGAGCTGGAAGGCAGGATCTTTCATGTGACACCCAATGAAGGCGAGAACCACCTTCATGGGGGCAAGAGGGGCTTTTATAAACAGGTATGGACCGCTTATTCTCAACAAACTCCTGACCAGGTCTCATTAAAGTTGGGATATGAAAGTCCCGATGGAGAAGAAGGATACCCGGGTACACTGCTGGTTGAAGTGGAGTATTCGTTAAATGATCAGAATGAGCTTGGAATTAGCTGTAGGGCAAAAAGTGACAAAACCACCCATGTAAACCTTACCAATCACAGCTATTTCAACCTTAATGCTTGCCAGGGTCTTATTTATGATCATGAACTGCGCATTGATGCGGAGAGAATCACGGAACTGGATGGCGAAAGTATTCCCACAGGAAAAATTTTACCTGTGGAATCCTCAGCCTATGATTTTAGGTTATCCACACCCATCGGAGAGAGAATTAATAAAGTTGCTCCGGGATACGATATTAACTATGTGCTGGCTATGGAACCCCGTGATCTTACCAGGGTAGCTGCAGTGTTTGATCCTGCTTCGGGTCGTTTTATGGAGGTACTGACCAACCTGCCCGGCGTTCAGCTCTACACCGCAAATTATATAGATGGAATCAAAGGCAAAGGAGGAAGCATTTATAAGAAGCACTCTGCTCTGTGTCTGGAAACTCAGTTTTTCCCAGACTCGGCAAATCAACCATCCTTTCCATCTACAATTCTAAATCCAGGAGAGGAGTATGCAGCTGTAACCATCTATAGATTTGGAAGATAGCATGAGGGGATTCTTACTCATTTTTCTTATTACAGCACTCTTTTTCAGGGCTGAAGCCCAGGTCTATCACTCCTGTCCACATGAGGGCTATGGGATGATGGTTTATGAGAATCCGCTTTATGAAAAGTGGTTGTCGGCCTATGATGTGAAGCACTACAACCTGCTGCTTGAGGTTTCAAATAAGAGTACTGAGATATCAGGAGAATGCCGGGTCCTGGTAGAAGCAACCAGGGCCCTGGATACCATCGTTTTTGAATTGCAGGATGCCCTTGACATTACGGGGGTCTTTTTGATTGAGAATACAGGTGATTCAAATCTCACCAATCCCCTTGGCTTTGATCATATGAATGAGGCAGTTTATATCACTCTGAACAGAGAGTATGTTTCAGGAGAATTGTTCTCCATCGCCATTTTTTATGGAGGTGAGGCAGGAAATAACAGGGGATTCTTTGCCGGTATAAGCAATGCCAGAGATTCAGATTATGGCTTTGATGTGACCTACACCCTTTCGGAACCACATAATGCAAAGGATTGGTTTCCAGTGAAACAGGTGCTTGAGGATAAAATTGACTCTGTCAGGTTCAGGCTTCAATGCAATAAAAACCTGATGGCTGCATCAAACGGCACGCTTGTGGATGTGGAAAATGGGGAAGGCAATACCCGGATTTTTAATTGGCTTACAAATTATCCTATGGCCTATTACTTGCTATCCTTTGCAGTGGCCGACTACAGGGATTTCTCCTTTAATGCGGCTCTGACAGAGTCAGGGGATTCGGTGCTGGTCCAAAATTATATTTATAATTCGGAGGATGTAATGATTGACTGGGAAGATGAAATTCTGGAGACCGGTTCAATGATCACTTCATTTTCAGAACTACTTAAGGACTATCCCTTTGCCAATGAGAAATATGGACACGCCATGGCTCCTATGGGAGGAGGGATGGAGCACCAGACCATGACCACCATTCAGGACTTTGGATTCTACCTGGTGGCCCATGAGCTGGCGCACCAATGGTTTGGCGACTACATCACCTGTGGAAACTGGCAGGATATATGGATCAACGAGGGCTTTGCCTCTTACATGGAGTATATTGCCGCACAGGAGTTAAGGGATCAGGAGGCTGCAGATGGATGGATGGCGAATGCCATGTCCATCGCACTGGGAGAGACAGAAGGATCGGTTTATGTTCCGGTGGATGAGATTGATAATGCCTACCGCCTGTTTGATAAAGGACTCACCTACAAGAAGGGGGCCATTTTGTTGCATATGATCCGGTACCAGCTTAATAATGATCCCCTTTTTTTCACTGTCCTTCGAAGCTATCTTGATCAGTATGGCAGTGGGCTGGCCACCGGTGATGATTTCAGAGGAATCCTGGAATCTGAAAGCAACATGAACTTTTCCTGCTTCTTTGAACAGTGGTACTATGGCGAAGGTTATCCCCGATTCACTATCCACTGGTCCCAGCAAGGGGATTCGCTGATTGTCAGAAGCGAACAGTCAACCACAGCACCTGCTGTCACCCCGTTTTTTAATACCCCATTTGATCTTGAAATCGCTTATTCAGACGGAACATCTCAACGTTTACGCCTGGAACAGGAAACACCCGTGGAGGAATTCAGTCTGCCCATTGGTGGATTGGTGGCGAATGTATTATTCGATCCGGATAGACATTTGCTAAGCACTTCAAGCGTAATTCATCAGCTTCCTACAGACCGAAGCTTCACCTATGGTCCCAATCCGGTATCAGATGACTTTTATATACAGTTTATTAATACCTCCCATATTGATGTGATTACCATCACGAATCTGAGCGGACAGGAGGTGATGCGATATTTTGATATGGAGAATCCAGTGAAAATAAACCTTTCATTCCTGGCTGACGGAGCCTATGTTCTAGTTATTAATGATGCGAATCATACTTACCAGGAAAGAATAGTAAAAGTTAGTAAATAGCGGCTAGCGCTGCAGATAATAAGTTAGTGGGTTAGTGGGTTAGTAAAAATATAAATGAGATATGATACAATTCAGAACAGTACTTTTGGTCGTTTTATTGGGGTCGATTGTTTCTTGTAACCGTACCCATACTTTTCCTTACCAGGATGTGAAACTTGATTTTGAAATTCGAGTGGATGACCTGGTTTCAAGGATGACCCTCGAAGAGAAGGTGAGTCAGCTCGACCACTATGCGGATGCAGTGGATCACCTGGGAATCCCTCAGTATAATTGGTGGAACGAGTGTTTGCACGGAGTAGCGAGGGCAGGAAAGGCAACTGTTTTTCCACAGGCCATTGGAATGGCTGCCACCTTTGACAGAAACCTCATGTTTAGGATGGCAGATATTACATCCACCGAAGCCAGGGCAAAATACCACGATTTTTTATCAAAAGATAAGCACGGTATGTACCAGGGACTCACCTTCTGGTCGCCCAATATCAATATATTCAGAGACCCCCGATGGGGAAGGGGACATGAAACTTATGGGGAGGATCCCTACCTGACTGGTGAAATGGGTGTCCAGTTTATTAAAGGATTACAGGGTGACGATCCCCGTTACCTGAAGGTAGTGGCCACTGCAAAGCATTATGCCGTTCATAGCGGGCCAGAACCTCTCAGGCATGAATTTGATGCCATTGTAAGTGAGCGTGACTTTAGGGATACCTACCTCCCCGCCTTCAAAAAAACTGTGGAGGAGGGTCATGTTTATTCCGTGATGTGTGCCTATAACCGCTACATGGGTGAGCCCTGTTGCGGAAGCATCCCCCTGCAGGAAGAGCTGCTTCGGGGAGAACTGGGTTTTCAGGGTTATATTGTTTCCGATTGTGGAGCCATCAGTGACTTCCATACCGGACACAATGTGGTGAATACTCCGGAACAGGCCGCAGCCATGGGAGTCATGGCGGGAACTGACCTCAATTGCGGGAACCAGTATCCTGCCCTTGTTAAGGCCGTCGAGAAGGGTTTAATCCAGGAATCAGAGGTGGATGTGGTGGTGAAGCGATTGATGCTGGCCAGGATGAAACTGGGCATGTTTGACCCTGATGAGATGGTAGCCTGGTCAGACTTTTCCATGGAGCTTGTGGCCAGTGAGCCACATCGACAAGTGGCAGCTGAGATGGCCCGAAAATCGATGGTTCTACTTAAAAATGAACGGAATACATTGCCCCTTGACAAAAATTTGAAGAGGGTTGCAGTAATTGGCCCCAACGCCCATAACGTCTATGTTCAAAATGGAAATTACAATGGTTCTCCTGTAGATCCGGTAAGTGTTTATGAGGGCATCAAATCAAAACTAGGTCAGGGAGCTGAAGTACGATATGCCCAGGGCTCGAAGCATCATGAGGGATTGCCCTACCTGGTGCCGGTTCCGGGCAATGTGCTTTATAGGGGAAAAGATAAGCAGGAAGCAGGGCTGAACGCAAGCTATTTTTCAAATTTGGATGGCAGGGGAGAACCGGCCTTGCGCAGGATTGATCCCATGATCGATTATTATTGGTGGGAGGGAGAGCCTCCTGCTGAGGTATTGACCGATGATGATTATTCTGTGGAATGGACCGGATATCTGGTCCCCCGGCGAAGTGGATCACATGCCCTGGGGCTCGAAGGGAAATACTTCTATTTCATTTTCGAGGGAGATACCCTGATGCAGCATAATAACATCCATCATCCCAATAAAATATACCGCAACCTTGATCTGGTGGAGGGTCAGTCCTATGAGATTAAGATCATCATGCAGGACAAACATGGAGATGCCAGCTGTACCCTTCACTGGGAAGAACCCGATCTGCCCTTGCAATGGGAGGCAGTACAAGCTGCCAACTGGGCCGATCATGTGATTCTTGTCATGGGCTTAACCGCCCGCCTTGAGGGAGAGGAAATGAGAGGACTTGAACTGGAGGGATTTAATGCTGGAGACAGGACCTCCTTGGATCTTCCTGCCGTACAAGGTAACCTTATTCGCAGAATTGCAGCCACGGGAAAACCCCTTACCCTGGTCCTGATGACTGGTTCAGCAGTTTCCATTAACCATGAACATGAAATCGTTCCTTCCATTCTTCAGGCATGGTATGGTGGTGAAGCTGCCGGTGAGGCAGTGGCGGATATTCTATTTGGGGATTACAACCCTGCAGGAAGGTTGCCCCTTACTTTTTATCGGTCGGTTGATGACCTGCCTCCGTTCGAAAACTACGATATGGAAGGAAGGACCTACCGGTATTTTGATGGGGAGGTTCTCTATCCCTTTGGACATGGATTAAGCTATTCGGATTTCTCATATGATAATCTGATCCTTGACAAAGAGGAGTTGTACGACGGGGAATCGGTGACCGTTAGTGTGGATGTTACCAACAAAAGCGAAAAGGACGGAGAAGAGGTGGTTCAACTCTATTTGCGTGATCCGGAGTCGGAGGAGGTAAGACCCCTTAAAGATCTTCGTGGTTTTGAAAGAGTTCATGTAAATGCAGGTCAGACTGTGGTGGTAACCATGACACTCGGAACAGATGAACTTGCCTATTATAACAGTTCAAAAGGGGATTATACAGTGGAAAAAGGTGCCTACGAAATTCTGGTAGGTCCTTCTTCTGAGGATTCAAAACTACTTTTAGCCAATTTACTGGTCAGGTAAATTGTTTAAACGATCTCCTTGGATCCGTCACCTATCTCGGCCACATAAAAATCGGCTTTGAGTCCGGTCCGTTCGGTATAGCCTTTGCCTACCCCGGCAATAAAAGTCTCTACGGCATCCTCTTTCACGATGCTTACGGTGCATCCTCCAAAGCCGGCCCCGGTCATCCGGCTTCCCAATGTGCCCTCAATTTTTCGGGCTTCTTCCACAGTGTGTCCAGCTCCTTCCCTGTGACCTCATAATCGTCTCTCAGTGAATCGTGGGATTGATTCATCAAGATTCCGAATGTTTCAATATCACCCTTGTTAAGGGCCTCGATGGCGGACAGTGTACGGTTGTTTTCAGTGATCACATGCCTGGCCCTTTGTCTTTCAACTTCATTGCTTATCAGATGAGACAATGCGTTGAACTCATCGAGATTCAAATCACTTAAATGCTTAATGTTTTTTTCAGTGCGAATGGCTTCAACAGATGATTCACATTGAGCCCTTCGCTCATTGTATTTGGAGTCGGCTAAGCCCCTGCGCTTATTGGTGTTAGCTATGACAATTTTCATGCCTTCCAGTACCAGGGGCACCTTCTCAAACTCAAGCGTGTCACAATTCAGGAACAGGGCATGATCTTTAGCTCCCATTCCGGATGCAAACTGGTCCATTATTCCGCAGTTGACGCCCACAAAAACATTTTCAGCTTTCTGCGAAATCTTGATCATTTCCCAACGGTCTAATCCAAATTCAAAAATTTGATTCATGGCAAAAGCAGTGACCATTTCGATGGATGCGGATGAAGAGAGGCCTGCTCCATTGGGGATATCCCCTGAATACAGAAGATCAACTCCTTCAATCTCTATGGCCACTTTCCGCAATTCATTAAGAACACCCACAGGATAATTTATCCAGGATTTACCCTCTTTCTCAAATGGGGCATCCAGATTCACTTCAGACCTGTGATCGAAGTTTGTGGTGGCAAATCTGACTGTCCTGCTATTGTTTTTCCTGACCAATAGATAGGTCCCGAAAGAGAGAGCACAAGGAAATACATACCCTCCGTTGTAATCGGTATGTTCACCAATCAGGTTGACCCTTCCAGGAGAAAAAAAACTGTAAATTGTATTTGATACTTCGCCATACAGGCTAATAAACGTTTCTTTGAGTTCTTCTATGTTCATGGCGGTTTGGAATTTGGATTTCAAATGTAGAAAAAAAAACTGATCCAAATTCTATGGCCCAATTTTACTACATTTGGAACCTGATGTTAATGGCTGCAGCATACAAAAGGATAGGGGTATACCTGGGGATTATTGCATTCACTGCTCTTTTTCTGATGCCATTTTTGGGATCTGTTCACCTCTTAGATAGTGATGAAGCCAAGTATGCCGAATCGGCCAGGGAGATGCTGGTTACAGGCGATTATCTGACAGTGCAGATTGATTATGAACCCTTTCCCGAAAAACCTCCACTCTTTTTCTGGCTTCAGGCTATTTCCATGAAAATTTTTGGGATCAACGAATTTGCCGCCAGATTTCCCAACATTATCTGTGGGTTTGTTTCCCTGATTTTACTCTATTATTTGGGTCGTCAACTCTACGGTCACCGCTTCGGCCTGTTGTGGATACTCTCCTATGGTTCCGCCATCCTGCCTTTCTTCTTTTTTAAGTCAGGTATCATCGATCCATGGTTTAACTTATTTATTTTAATGGGAGTCGCCTGGTTTATCTTCTATCTGGATCCCGATAGAGGGAAGTACAGGATGAGCAATGTAGTGTTATCTGCCCTGTTTTTTGGATTGGCCGTACTCACCAAAGGGCCTGTAGCCCTACTGATCTTCCTGCTTTGTTTTTTAGTTTACCTGGCCATTCATCGGTTCAGGATGCCCACCAGGGCAATTCATGTTGTGGCATTTATTCTGGTGGTGTTCCTTACCGGTGGAAGCTGGTTTTTAATTCAGATTCTGAATGGGAATACCGAGATGGTGAGGGATTTTGTGGCCTATCAGGTCCGATTTCTTTTTGTGGGTAGCTCTTTTCATGATGGTTTTTTCGGTTATCACCTGGTGGTTTTGCTTCTGGGAGTGTTTCCGGCTTCGGTGATCGCCATGAAAAGCTTTACAAAAAAAGCTGAAGATACTGAACTTCAAAAGCTCTTCAGACAATGGATGTATATCATGTTCTGGGTAGTGATCATTCTTTTTACAATTGTGAGAACGAAGCTTATACACTATAGTTCCCTGGCTTATTTCCCATTGACATTTCTCGCGGCATGGGTATGGGAAAAGTGGCTCGACCGGAAAATCGAAATCGGAAACTGGCAGGTTATCCTTATTTTTTTAGTCTCCATCTTCCTTGGATCTGTAGCTATTTTGTTTCCCCTGATCACTGACCATTATGATTGGCTGATGGAGAAAGACTTCGCTTTTTTAGATCCTTTTATTCGTGGAGCACTTCAGAGGAATGTTCACTGGAGCGGTTATGAATGGATCATAGGAACCTTCCTTCTGATGGGTGTAATTGTGGCCTGTGTTCAAATCCTTCGAAGGAACAGGAAAGGTATGCTTATTCTTCATCTGGTGGTTTTGGTGTTTACTACTGCTTCAATCTATACATTCACACCCCGGGTGGAGGGATATGCCCAAAGGGCAGCCATAAAATTCTATAAGGGTTTAAAGGGACAGGATGTCTATGTAAATACACTGGGATTTAAGAGCTACTCCCACCTTTTCTATTTTGATAAACAACCCACCGGGGAAGAGGATGGTCTGGAATATCTTACGACGGAAGTACTGGATAAAGATGCCTACTTTGTCATCCGCATCGATAAAAAGGAGAGGTATCTGGAAAGGTACCCCGAATTGGAAGTTTTGCACGAAAAGGATGGGTATGTGTTCACGGTAAAACGAGCCGGAAAGCGCAGTGAATAGTACTCTTACAGATAAATCACCTGGCCTTCTCTGCTGCTACGGTAAGCTGCCTCAATGATTCGGATCACATCCCTGGCCTGTTCAGCTGTCACCTGAAGGGGCTGATTGTTTCGGATGGCCCCATATACATTGTCATAAAAGGCCAGGTAGTTACCAGGGATGGTTTGTAGCGTTCCCAGGAGCTCTTCTCCCTCAAAGGTGGAGTTTATCTTTCCCCACATGGATTCAGGTTCTTCACCCCATTTTGCTGAATCGGGCGAGAGACCAGCTTTCAGATCTGCTTCCTGGGGGTCCACTCCCCACTTGAGAAAACTACCCTCAGTTCCATGAAGTGTAAACCGGGGACCGGGCTCCTTTACCAGGTAGCTGCTTCGAAGCAAACATTTAAATTCAGGGTAGTGAAGGAACAGGTCATAGCTATCATCGGTTTTGGCACCATCCCTGAGCAAACGGCTGTCACAAAACAGGCGTTCAGGCATCCCAAACAGGGTAAGGGCCTGATCCACCAGGTGCGATCCGAGGTTATAAAGGGTACCGGTTCCATTGGACTGGTCCTTCCATGATTCCTGGATGTAATTGCGAAACCGGTCAAAGTGTGATTCGAAATCCACCAGGCGGCCCAGTTTGCCTGATTCAATGAGCTTCTTAACTGTTATAAAATCTCCATCCCAGCGTCGGTTATGAAAGACAGAAAGTACAATCCCTTTTTGCCCGGCCAGAGCGATCAGCTTATCAGCGTCGGCAGCTTTCAGGGTAAAGGGCTTCTCAACCACTACATGCTTGCCGGCTTCAATGGCTTGGATACACATCTCAAAATGCAGGTGGTCGGGGGTGTTAATCACCACCAGTTCAATTTCGGGGTCCTCCAGTATGGCCTGATAATTGCGGACTATCTCCGAACCCGGATGTTTCCCTTTCGATTCATTACGGGTTCTTTCAAGGATCTTGCTAATTTTATAAGCTGGATGAGTTTCAAGGAGCGGGCCATGAAAGATCACACCCGACATGCCATAGGAGCAAAGGGCTGTATTTATCTGATGCATGCTTGTAAATTTAGTAAAAATGGAGGATCCTGAAAAGATTTAGATGGATGCACAGCACAGACATATCTCTTCCATGGGTACCAGGCTGGATATGGTATTCCCGGGCATGGAACCTGATCTCTGCGATGGGCTAATAACACAGATAGAATCTGAACTGCATCGACTGGATGCCCTGCTTTCCATTTTTCGCTTCGATTCTGAACTTTCCCATCTCAATGGCAACGGTTTTGCGGGGACCATAGAGATAAGCCAGGAGCTGTATGATATCTTAAGCCAGGTTAAAAAGTTGTCAGACGAGACAGGTGGCTATTTCGATGTGACCATGAAACCTGTTTCCGATTTCTTAACATCGAAGGAAGGTCAGGAGCAGATCGTTGATCAGCATACACTTAATTTGGTAGGCATGGATAAGCTGATGATAGAGAAGGAGGGAGTCCGTTTCAGAAGAGAGGGTGTGATGCTTGATCTTGGGGGTTATGGGAAAGGCTATGCCGTAAAAAGGATAATAATGATTCTTCAGTCGGCCGGGATAGAATGTGCCCTGCTCAGTTTTGGAGAGAGTCTTATCTATGGACTTGGGAGCCATCCCTATGGTGAGTCCTGGAGAGTAAGTGTACCCGGCGATAATCCAAAACGGCCCATGGAATTCGATTTGAAGGATGAAGCACTGTCCACCAGTGGAAATTCTTTGAATAACCAAAAAAAGTTTGCAAATTCGGGGCATATTGTGAATCCCATCACATTTCAAATGACCACCATGGATGGATTGGTGAGCGTGAAGGCAAAAGATCCGGTCAAAGCCGAAGTCTATTCGACAGCTCTGTTTAGCGCCGGACCGGATTTATCGAAGGAGATCATAAAAAGTGTACCTGGTGTCGAATATCGCTGGGTACGTCCATACAGTAACGGAACGATTTGATTTTATGGAAAGTAACAGACGAGATTTTATCAAGACATTTTCAGCCATGGCAGCAGCGGGACTATTTGTTTCGGGAATGCCCTGGTTAAAAGATCTGCATGCTCAGGAAGGTTTAAAAACTGTCAGACTGGGAATTATTGGACCTGGTTCGAGAGGAATGTTTTTGCTCGAGAACTTAAAAAATGTCCCTGGGCTGGAAATATCCTGCTTCTGTGATGATTATGAGCCTCATTTTGAAAGGGCAGGTCAGTTTCTGCCCGGAGCAAAGGGATACCGGGACTATAGGGAAATGCTGGAGAAAGAGCAGATGGATGGGGTGGTCATTGCCGTTCCTCTTCATAAACACAAGGAGATTACAGTGGCAGCACTGGATGCAGGTCTGCATACTTTCTGCGAGAAAGCCATGGCTCAAACCTATGAGGATTGTAATGAAATGGTTAAAGCCAGGATAAGAAACAACAAGATTCTTTATATAGGTCACCAGCGGATTTTCAACACCCAGATCCTCCAGGCCATGAAACTGATCGAGGATGGAACCATTGGTGATGTAACCCAGATGAGGGCATATTGGCATCGCAATAACGACTGGCGTCGTCCAGTGCCGTCCCCAGACCTGGAACGGAAGATCAACTGGCGCTTGTACCATGAATACTCCTGTGGACTGATGACCGAGCTGGCCAGCCATCACCTCCAGGTTACCAACTGGGTTTTAAAAGATAAACCCGATTATGTGATGGGATCAGGTGGGATAAACCATTGGAAAGATGGCAGAGAGGTATTCGACAATGTGAACCTGGTGTATCATTACCCATCCGGAACCCATGTGACCTATGATTCAATGACCAGCAATAAAAAATATGGCATGCAGATTGAGGCCATGGGGCCCAAGGGCACCATTGAGATGGAGACAGGATATACCTTTAGTGAGCAGCCACCTCCGGCACCTGGAATTATTCAATTGATAAATAACCTGGAACATAAGGTTTTTGATGCCATTCCCATTGGGGGAGCCAGCTGGGTCCCCGAGGATCCCTCTGAAGATAAGGGAACCTACCTGCTCGATAAAAAAATAATAGGAGATGGGACCGATGTCGAGATGGCGTCCTTTGTGTCCGATGTACGAAATAACCGGATTGACCCATGGCTTACACAGCAGGGCTTTTATGCTAGCATTGCCACGCTGATGGGATTTGAAGCCATGATGAATCACAGAATAGAAACCTGGCCCCAGGGACTGACCATTTAAACGGGAGATTATGAAGCTCAACGATACCACCATAACAATTCTCCAAAAGAGACGAGAACTGATAATCATTGTGGCCTGTTTTCTGGCTGCCTATTTGTTAAATGTGATCGGCATCATCCAGCACAAGTCGCCTGCGAAAGAACTTATTACACAGCTGCATGTTGTGTTGCTGGTTTCACTGGTCTTCTATGGAACCGTAATTCTGCTCAGAGTCCTCTACCATCTGATTTCCCGGTTGTGGATCAGAAAATAGGTGTAGGCGTATCTTTTCGTTAAGGTTTGTTCATTACCTTTGTTTCATTCAAAATGAACAGTCCCATATGGCACACGATCATAAATTATTTGAGGGAGGAAGAAAGCTACCGCTGGTGGAAGAGTTCTATACCATTCAGGGCGAGGGGTATCATACAGGGAAAGCAGCCTATTTCATCCGAATTGGTGGATGCGATGTAGGTTGTAGCTGGTGCGACACCAAATTTTCATGGAATCCTTCTCTTCATCCGGTGGTCCCTGCAGAGCAGATTGTGGAGCATGTAATTGCTCATCCTGCTGCGGCAGTAGTAGTAACAGGAGGAGAACCCCTGATGGCCAATATGGATTACCTCACCAGTATGCTTAAAAGGGAAGGCATTGAGACATTTCTTGAGACCAGTGGGGCCTATCCCCTCAGTGGTACCTGGGACTGGATCTGCCTTTCACCCAAAATAAATGCTCCTCCGGTGGAAGAGCTCTATAAGAAAGCGCATGAACTCAAAGTAATCATCGCGTCTGAAGAGGACCTGGATTGGGCCATTAAAAATGGAGAACTGGTGACTGCCGGATGTAAACTCTACCTGCAACCTGAATGGAGTCAGCGAGATGTCATTTTACCGGTAATCATTGAATTTGCAAAAGAGAATCCAAAGTGGATGATTTCACTGCAGTCACATAAATATATGCATATTCCTTAAGTGAAGTTGTATGAAAAAAGTGTGGTTCATTACAATCATTCTGGTCGTCTCGGTCAATGTCTGGGGACAGGCCTACAGCACTACTTCAAAAAAGGCCATTAAACAATTTGAGGAGGCCCGGGCATGTTATGAGCTTTTGGATCAAAGTTGTGTGGAAGAGGCACTGTTAAAAGCCATCAAGGCAGATCCGGAATTTGTGGAGGCATACCGGATGATGGCTCAGCTCAAATTTGACGGGGGAGAGATAGAGCAGGCTATTAAATACTTTGCCACCGCCCTGGAACTTGATCCTCAGGGAAATCCAGATGGATACCGCTTAATGGCCGGGCTTACCATACGAATCGGAAACTATCCCCAAACCCTCGAATATGTGGATAAATTCCTCTCTTTTCCACCCCATGAAGTGAGGAACAGGGGAGAGGGAGTGTTGATAAGAGAGAAATGCCTTTTTGCTCTGAAAGCTAAGGAGAATCCGGTCCCCTTTGAACCGGAAAATCTGGGGGGTGCCATCAATTCTGAATATAGTGAATACTGGCCATCCCTATCGGTGGACGAACAGAAATTGATGTTTACTGTCATGTTGCCCTTAGACTCAAAAGAGGGAACTTTGCCCTTAAGAATGCAGGAGGATTTTTTCTTTTCCATCCGTAAAGACAATCAATGGGAGTCGCGTAAAAATGCCGGGAATCCTTTGAATACCCTGGACAATGAAGGAGCCCATACCATGACTGCCGATGGCCGGAATCTCTATTTTACCGCCTGCAACCGTAGGGATGGGAAAGGAATGTGTGACCTTTACCATTCCACCTGGAAAGATGGAAACTGGAGTAGACCCACCAACCTGGGATTCCCGGTTAATAGCAGGTACAGTGAAAAACACCCTTCCATATCGGCCGATGGCAGAAAGTTGTATTTTTCTTCCACAAGGCCCGGAGGACTGGGATCCTACGATATTTGGATGGCGATAAAACTTGGAGAATCGTGGAGCGAACCGGTCAATCTTGGTGATTCGGTTAATACTTCAGGCTTGGAGCAATCGCCTTTTATCCACCCCGATCAACAGAGCCTCTACTTTTCCTCTACCGGATGGCCCGGGATGGGCCAGGGAGATCTTTTTCTTACAAAGTATCTTTCAACTGGTCAATGGTCCCAATCCATTAACCTGGGATATCCCATCAATACCCATAACGATGAAATGGGACTGACAGTGAATGCCCGGGGCAACAGGGCTTACTTTGCCTCCGACCGGGGTGAGGGGACCGATACCGACCTCTTTACATTTGAACTACCCCTGGAAATAAGGCCCGTCCTGGTTTCCTACATGAATGGCCGGGTGTATGATTCCCGAAATATGAAAGGATTAGCTGCGGTTCTGCAGTTAATTGACCTGGATACTGAAGAGGCAGTGATGGAGCTGCAATCCCTTGATGGAAACGGCGACTACCTTATCTCTTTGCCCACAGACAGGGATTATGCCCTGAATGTCTCTTTGGATGGCTACCTCTTCTATTCAGATCACTTTACCTTCTCAGGGATACACAGCGCCATGGATCCCCTGCGGAGGGATATTCCCATGGAGCGAATTATTGCCGGAAGTACTGTGGTCCTTCACAATGTCTTTTTTGAGACAGAATCTCACGCACTTCAAAACGAATCTTTGGCTGAGCTAAATAAGGTGTATGAGTTTTTGGAGCGAAACCCTTCCATTCAGGCAGAAATCAGCGGCCACACAGACAACACGGGTTCTCCCCAACACAATATGGAACTCTCAGAACAAAGGGCAAAAGCAGTGGTTGACTTTTTGCTTAGTAAAGGAATAGGTCGAGACAGGTTGCTTTCAGTCGGTTACGGCGAAGAGGTTCCGGTGGCAAAAAACGATACTGAAGAGGGCAGAAGTTTGAACCGACGCACTGAACTGAAAATTGTCCGATTACAATAATCGCTATCTTTGTTTCTGCAGATGGGAAGGATAAAAATCATACTACGGGAGATCCCAGATTATGTAATAGATAAATCAACCATTACCTCCCAGGTCATGTTTGTTTCCATCTTTGCGCTGGTCTTTATCAATATCTATTCTCCCTTTAATGCAGCCTCCTGGTTTGAGGTGGGCAGGATAGAATTCTTTTTCTATTCAAGCGCCTTTATCCTCTTTGGAATGCTGATCATCGTAATCAGCAAGCTTATCTTTTTCCTGATCGCCCGTAGGAGAAAGTTTACCTACCTGCTGTTTGGGATCTGGCATGTGATGGAGGTGTTGCTGCTGGCAGTGACTTACCTGGTGGTGGACCTGGTGATGTTAAATTCAGAGGCTGAACTGGTGGAGCGGTTTATCAGCTTGCTTTTTATTACCCTGCTGGTACTGGCCATACCTTACTCTTTATCGTGGTTATGGATCTCCCTGAAGGATAAGAGGGAGAAACTGGAAATTCATACCCAGGATACATCCCTGGAATTCAGAGAGCGCAAGATGATCACCTTTCGCGATGAAACCGATAAACTGCGCTTCTCCATAAAGTCGCAGGATATCCTCTATGTGGAGTCGACCGACAACTATGTGACAGTTCATACCGTTGAGAAGGGCAAGATCAAGAAGATCATGCTGCGCAATACCATGAAGCGGCTTGAGAAGGAGCTGGAAGGTACACTGATCCAGAGGTGCCATCGATCCTACATGGTTAATTTCGAAAACATCAAACTGGTGAAGCTGATCAGCACCAACCTATATATATACATGGATTTTGCTGATGAGATCCGGATTCCTGTCTCACGTACCTATGCAGAGCATGTGCATGAATTCCTGAACCGGGTTTCCCTATAATATCTCAGAGAAATAGAAAAGAGAATTGAATTACTGGCCCCTGGTGGAGATATCGATTCCATTAAAGCTGCAATACTCGCAGGAGCTGATGCCATATATTGTGGTCTGGATCGGTTCAATGCCAGAAATCGTGCGACCAATATTTCCATCGAAAACTTACCGGGAATACTAAGCTTAGCCCACAAGCAAAACTGCAAGGTCTTTATTACTCTAAATATTGTTATTGTAGAAAGTGAAATCCGGGCATTTATAGGTCTGCTTAAGCGCTTGATGCATACAAGCATTGATGGAGTCATTCTACAAGATCTCGGAATGCTATATATGGTCTCCGAATATTTCAAGGATTTACCTATCCATGCATCTACTCAGCTTACAACCCACAATGAGGGTCAGATCCAATTTTTAAGTTTACTCGATGTCTGCCGGGTCAACCTTTCCCGTGAGCTCACCATCAATGAAATTGAAGACTTGACAACCATCGGTAAGAAAAATAACATATCCACCGAGGTTTTTGTGCATGGTTCTCAGTGCATCTCCTTTTCCGGGATCTGTTATTTAAGTTCTGTTCAGGGTGGGAATTCAGGAAACAGGGGCAGATGCAGCCAGCCTTGCAGGGATCGCTATATTACCACTGCAACAGGGAAGGACTATCCCCTGAATCTGAAGGACAACTCCGCCTTTCTTGACCTTCCCGAATTGCTTAATGCCGGAGTAGAATCCTTGAAGATCGAAGGTCGTATTAAGAAATACGATTACATCTATACGGTGGTTAAGTCCTGGAAAGAGCAGATTCAAAGGTTTTATAAGCATCAGACAATCAGCCAGGACAACAGCGAATTATACAAGGTATTTAACCGGGACTTTTCAAATTCCTATCTACATGGTAAGATAGGTCAGGATATGTTTATTGATAACCCGCGGGATCATTCATTATTACATCTTTCAAAAGAGAATCAGGATGATTCCGGATCCATTTCAGAGGCAGACGCTCTAAAAATATATGCCCAAAAGGAAGAGGCTAAGGCGATCATTAAAGAAAAAATCGATCAGATCTCAATTGCAAAGGCTCCCCTGGTTCTCAAGCTCACCGGAGAGGCTGGAACTCCTTTAAAAATAAGTGTAAAGACCCCTGACAAATCATTTCAAATCGCAACAGGAATTAAGCTCTCCTTTACAGGAACCAGGGCACTGACAGAAAGCATGGTTTTAAAAAAGTTTAAACCATTGGAAGAGACTGCCTATTTTATCCAGGAGCTAGATATGAGTGCTTTGAAGGGAGATCTTTTTATTCCGATGGGGGAGCTCTCTTCTTTAAAGAACAAGGTACGAAGCCTTTTGGATGGATCTAAAGAGCTGGTTTCTAATTATGAGGTGCCGCTCCCCGTCAAACAGGGAGAAACAGAAGTAAAACCTTCACTTTCCATTTTATTATCAGATAAGAATGACCTCGATCAATTCAAGAATGGTCCTGCTGATCTCTATTTTCAGCTTCCCAATGGAATTCAGAATGAGAATGTAGAGCTGACAGAATTGTTCCTGGCCCATAAAGGTTTGATCCCCTGGTTCCCCTCCATATTAATTGGCGAAGACTACCAGGCTGCCATAAAATTTCTTGAGCAGGTCCGACCTGCCAGTCTGGTGACCAATAACACAGGTATAGCCCAGAAGGCCTATAGCCTTGGAACTCCCTGGATAGCAGGCCCCCATTTAAATGTGGTTAACTCATATAGCCTGTTGGGTTTACAGAAGCGTTTCAATTGTGAAGGCGCTTTTATCTCCAATGAGCTCAGCAAAGGACAGATTAGAGGCGTCAAGAGGCCCAAAAACTTTAAGCTCTATTATAGCATTTATCATCCCATTGTACTACTTACCACCAGACAATGTCTTTTTCACCAGGTCACCGGATGTGAGAAGTCCATTATAGATGGCAGTTGTATTCAGGGATGCGAAAAATCTGACTCCATTACAAATTTGAATGGCGAAGATCTGTTTATTGAAAAAACCAGGGGGAACTACCACTCAATCTACCATGAAGAGAACTTCTTAAATACAGAGATAATCCAAGATCTGCCAGGAATATTTTCAAGTTTCTTTATCGATTTAAGTGAAACTGGCTCCAAAACAAAATCAGATATGGGCAGATCAGAATTAATTCAGATCTTTGAAGATCTAATAAATGGAATACCCGGCTCGGATCAGGAACTAAAGCGAGCCATTTTCCCTACTACCCATACCCAGTATGTAAAGGGGATTTAGTGCTTGATCAATTGGCTAACTCTCCCAGGAACTTATCGTACAATATCTGAATTTCACCTTGAAAATTCTGATCATTCAGATGGGTTTTCATATAAGCATCGGAATCCTCTTTATGACCTTCTGGCAAAACCAGGCCAATAGGGAAGGCCTGGCATTGCAAGGGTTTATCTTTGAATAATTCCTTTAACTCTTTGAATACCAGCCCGTGTCCAAACTTGTCATCCTTGTTTTTAAAGGTGCTTCCACAGCAGGTGATAAAAACTAGGTGATTGATGTGGTGGCCATATCGCTTCATGAAACTTTGGAGGGGAGGGACAAACTTTCCCATCCAGACAGGGCCACATAAAATAATTCTTTCGAACTCCCTGAGATCTTTTTTAAGGGGTCTGATTCCCAAATGTATGTTCATCAGGAAGAGTAAAAATATGTTGAGCCTTGGTTTGATCTCCTCCAACTCGCAGGAAAGGCTATTTGATATTTTTTTTGCCAGGTACTTGTTGCTGCCTTTTCGGGAGTAGTAAACGACCAGTGTCTTCATTATTTCGGGTTTTGAATCCTGTCTTGTAAAAGAGGGCTGAATTTTTCAAAGATCCAAATTACTAAAATGATTGATGAAACGTCGCGGTATCTGATACCTTAATAATATTTACTATTTTCAAACCCGAAACTCTCAATCAACTCAGAATTTATGAAAACTATATTTCGCAACCTTGCCGTGATCCTGGTTTCTATGGCTGTTTCCGGCATGAGCCTGTATGGACAGGAAAAAGAGAAAAAGCAGGAATCCAAGGCTTACGAGTTTACCATTGAAAAGAGCCTGCCTGTTACCTCTGTTAAGGATCAGCACAGAACCGGAACCTGCTGGAGTTTTGCAGCCACCAGTTTTATCGAATCAGAATTAATCCGAACAGGAAAGGGCGAGTTTGACCTTTCTGAAATGTATTTTGTTCGTAAAGCATATGAGTTGAAGGCAGAAAGGTACGTACGGATGCATGGCAAATCCAATTTTGGAAATGGCGGATTGGCCATGGATGTGACCTATATCTGGGAAGAATCCGGAATGCTACCCAATGAAGCCTATACTGGGCTTACCTCAGGAGATTCACTTCCGGTCCATGGAGAGATGGACGGAGTACTCAGGGGATATATGGATGAAGTGATCAAAAACCGCAACCGGACACTCACTCCAGTTTGGAAAAAAGGATTTGATGGAATCCTGGATGCATACCTGGGAACGGTCCCTGAAGATTTTGATTTCAAAGGCACTTCTTACACTCCTGAATCATTTGCAGAAAACACACGACTGAAGCCCGACGATTATGTGGCCATAGGCTCATTTACACACCATCCCTTTTATGAGAATTTTATTCTTGAAATTCCCGACAACTGGTTGTGGAGCAGCATTGGGAATGTACCCCTTGATGAACTCATGAATCTGCTGGATCAGGCCCTGGACAAAGGTTATACAGTTTGCTGGGATGCAGATGTGGGGGAGAAGAGCTATGACTGGAAGCGTGGAATAGCTTTGATGCCTTCCAAAGAGATTGAGGACCTGAGCGGAATGGAGAGGGCCAAATGGGATGAGCTTTCAGAAAAGGAGCAGGAGGCACTGTTTTACGATTTCTCCACTCCAAAAAAGGAGCGGGTAATCACACAGGAGAACCGGCAACAGATGTTTGATAATTACCAGACCACCGACGATCACCTGATGCACATCACGGGTGTAGCCAGCGATCAGTTTGGAAACAAGTATTACCTGGTGAAGAATTCATGGGGAACAGGAAACCATATTTATAAAGGTTACCACTATGTTTCAGACGCATTTATGAGAGCGAAAACCATCTTCTTTATGGTTCATAAAGAGGCGGTTCCACCTTCCACGGCAAAGAAGCTGAGTTTGTAGCTAGCCAATAAATGTAAATTTTTCGGTGAAATCAAGAACCAAATCGTGTAAATGACAGTATAAAGGAGCTAAGGAGATGATTAATCCATGAGAAATAACGTGTTTCAGATAACGGTGCTGGCTGTAGTTTTGTTTATTTACAGCTTCTCCAGACCCGGTTATGACACCTTACCTCCTCCTTTTGAACCTGCATTTCCACAATACCCTCCCTTTATAGTGGCTGATCAGGCATGGGTTGATTCTGTGATGAATGAACTCTCCCTGGAAGAGCAGATTGCACAGATGATAATGGTCTACGGGTATTCCAATCAGGGTCCCGAACACGAAAAGATGCTTATCCGTCAGATCAAACGTCATAAGGTGGGAGGAATCCTCTTTTTTCAGGGTGAACCCATGGAGCAGGCCAGGCTTACCAATCGTTTTCAGGAAGTATCAGAGGTTCCTCTATTAATGGCCATTGACGGCGAGAATGGCTTGGGCATGAGATTAAAGAACACCATAACCTATCCCTCAATGATGACCCTGGGAGCCATCTCTGACAACAGCCTGCTCTATCGACTGGGTAATGATATGGCCCGACAGTTCCGCAGACTGGGAATTCACATGAACCTGGCACCGGTGGCTGATATCAATAACAATCCTTTAAACCCTGTGATTGGCTCTCGTTCTTTTGGGGAGGATCGCAAGAATGTCTCTGAAAAGGTAATAGCCCTGATGGAAGGTATGCAGGACCGGAATCTGCTGGTCGCTGCCAAGCATTTTCCTGGCCATGGCGATACCGATACCGATTCTCATCATGCCCTTCCGGTGATACCCCACGAGAAAAGCAGGCTCGATTCCATTGAACTCTATCCCTTTAGTGAGGCAATCAAAAGGGGTCTGACCGGAATTATGGTGGCTCACCTTCAGGTTCCCGCAATAGATGACCGGGCTAACCGGGCCACAACACTTTCTCGGCCTGCCATTACTAAATTGCTGAAGGAGGAGATGGATTTTCGCGGATTGATCATCACCGATGCCCTCAATATGAAGGGCCTCAGCAGCTTTTTTGAACCGGGTGAACGTGAAGTGGAGGCTGTGAAAGCAGGAAACGATATTCTGCTGATGCCTTCAGATGTGGGAAAGGCCATCACATTTATTAAGCGGGCGGTGAAAAAAGGGGAAATCTCAGAAGAGGCTATTCAAAAGAGTTGTGAGAAGATTCTACAGGCTAAGTATTGGGTGGGACTGAATCAATGGAATCCTGTGAGAACAGACTCTCTGATAGAAGATCTCAATGCTCCTGAGTACCAAAGTCTCTTTCGGGAGCTGGTGGAGAATTCGCTAACGTTGGTGAAAAACCAGGAAAACCTTATTCCACTCAAGGAACTGGAACGGATCAGGCTGGCTACTGTGACCATAGGAAGTGAGCCGGGAATAGCAGCCAATACGGCAGATCTGTACCTTGAAGGCGATCACTTTAGCATAAGTGGCTCTCCCGAACCAGCGGAAATATCACAACTGCTTCTTAAGCTGAAAAAATACAACACGGTCATCATTAATGTATACGGTACCAGCAGTCGTTCCTCACGCAAATACGGGATCACCGACTCAACCCTTGACTTTTTAGATCAGCTTGATCCAAGCTCATCCTTGATTTTGAATGTGGCCGGAGTCCCATACTCGTTGTCAAGGTTCCCGGGTTTTAAGAATTTCGATGCAGTGATACTTTCATACAGCGATGATCCATTGAATCAATCTAAGGCCATACAGGGGATCTTTGGCGGAGTCCCTCTTTCTGGAAAACTTCCAGTCTCTGCAGGCAGCAATTTGTCGGCCGGGGAGGGGTTTTCCACCGGCAAAGCCACTCGACTGGGTTACGCCGAACCGATGGATGTGGGACTCGATTTGGACACCATGCAAAGAATTGATGCCATTGTTAAAGAGGCCATACGAAAGAAAGCCATGCCTGGGTGCCAGGTACTTGTGGCCCGTCAGGGTAAGGTGGTCTGGCATAAGTCCTATGGATACCATACATTCCGAAAGCGTAAAGCTGTACAGCTGACAGATATTTATGATCTGGCATCAGTGACCAAGATGGCGTCAATTACCACCGCATTAATGCAGCTCAGGGATATGGGAAAGTTTCATGAGGACTCCCTGATGGGTGCCTATGAGCCCATTCCCGATTCCTCCAATAAAGCCGGTCTTCTGGTAAGCGATGTGCTTACCCATCAGTCAGGGATGATCCCATGGATCCCGTTTTATTACAAAACCATCGAGCCTTTGGATACTTCCCAAAGCCTGATGAGCAGCCGCTGGTCCCATACCTATCCCCTGAAGATTGGCGATGGGGCCTATGCCAACAGGAATGTGGTCTATGTGGATAGCGTCTACCAGAATACTTACTCTCCTGAATATCCCTATGAAGTGGCCGATGACCTTTTTATGCGTGCCACTTACAAAGACTCCATCTATAAGTGGATTTACGATTCCAAGTTGGTCTCCCCCGAGTATAAATACAGCGGCCTGGGTTTCTATATGTTTCAGCAGATCATTGAAGCTGCAACCGATACCATGCTATATCCCTATGTGTGGTATAATTTTTTTGAGCCAATGGGTGCCCATACCCTGGTTTACAAGCCCTTAAGCAGGTTTCCGCGGGAGCGGATCGTGCCCACCGAGAATGATATGTTCTACCGGAGGCAGTTGGTTCAGGGATATGTACACGATATGGGAGCTGCCATGTTGGGTGGGATTTCGGGAAATGCCGGACTCTTCGGAAATGCCAACGACCTGGCCAAACTCTTGCAGATGTACCTGAACGATGGGAGTTATGGCTCTGAAAATTTTATCGACTCAGCCACCATTGCACTATATACCTCATGCTACAATTGCGATGATGAAAATCGCAGGGGACTTGGTTTTGACCGCCCCATTACCGATGAACCCGACGAAGGTCCGGCCTGCGATGATGCTTCATCTCTTAGCTATGGACATTCGGGTTTCACAGGCACGCTGGCGTGGGTGGATCCAGCCCATGACCTGGTCTATGTTTTTCTTTCCAACAGGGTGCATCCCAATCAGGGGAATAACCTGCTTATCGACATGAATGTGCGAACCGCTGTTCAGCAGGTGGTTTACGATGCCATTATCCAATAGCTGTTTCATAACACAGGTTTTATTTGTAATGGTTTTGATAATTTTCATGCCATTACCTCTTTGGAATAGTTAATTTTATTTCAAACTAATTTTTACATATGAAACCAACGCACATTGAACACATTGGCATTGCCGTGACCAACCTGGAAGAATCCATTGCTTATTATGAAAATGTAATGGGTCTGGAGTGTTATGCCATTGAGGAAGTCACTGATCAAAAGGTGAGAACCGCATTTTTCAAGGTAGGAGATACGAAGATTGAATTGTTGGAAAGCACAGATCCCGAAGGGCCCATTGGAAAGTACATCGAAAAGAAGGGCCCTGGGATTCATCACCTGGCATTTGCTGTTGATAAGGTAGAAGATTCCCTTAAACATGCGGAAAAAGAAGGGGTAAGGCTTATCGATCAAGCTCCAAGAAAGGGAGCCGAGGGTTTAAAAATAGGTTTCCTGCACCCCAAATCCACATTTGGTGTGCTCACCGAATTCTGTGGCAATGAATAGCCAGGAAAAAACAGCCACAGCCGGAAACAGGGGAGAGCGCATACGCTCCGATTGTAAGGTGACCCTTCAGCTAACTGACAGTGGGGGGATAGTCCTTCAATTGAAAAGTAAGGTCGAAGGATTGTTTGGGAGACAGATCAACGAACAGGTGAATGATGTATTGAATGCCCTTGAGGTAGTGCATGCCAGGGTGGAGATTGAGGACTCTGGAGCATTGCCTTTTGTGATTGGGGCCCGTATTGAAGCGGCAGTGAAGAAGTTGAAAAAGACCGACCTGACCTGGACTCCTGATCTTATTGAGCAGAACAGGTATGAAACCCATAGAGAACAATTTAGATTTTCAAGACTTTACCTGCCTGGCAACTCTCCAAGTATGATGCTAAACGCCGGAATCCATCACCCCAATGGGATCATCCTGGACCTGGAGGATTCGGTAGCTCCTTCTAAGAAGGGCGAAGCACGTCTGCTTGTGAGGAATGCGCTTTGTCAGGTGGATTTCTACGGGGCAGAACGTATGGTCAGGATCAACCAGTTGCCTGAAGGATTGGATGATCTGGATGAGGTGATACCCCACCATGTACACCTGATCCTCATTCCCAAATGTGAAAACGGCTCCCAGGTAAAACAGGTGGAGGAGAGGATAAACAGAATTTTAAAAGGAGTGGACCAGGAACGTCAGATTTTCCTGATGCCCATTGTGGAAAGCTGCCTGGGGGTGGAAAATGCTTTCGAAATTGCCACTGCCTCGGAGCAGGTGGTGGCATTGGCCATTGGTCTGGAGGATTATACGGCCGATCTGGGCGTGAAACGGACTGAAGGAGGAGCTGAGTCGCTTTATGCACGGAGCCGGCTGGTGAATGCCTGTAAAGCTGCAGGAATACAAGCCATTGATTCGGTCTATTCCGATGTGGGCAATATGGAGGGACTGAAAGAGAATGTGATGCGCTCAAAATCATTAGGTTTTGAAGGCATGGGTTGTATACACCCCCGGCAGATCCCGGTGATTCATGAGGGATTTGCTCCGGCGGAGGATGAGATAGAAAGAGCAGAAAGGATTGTGAAGGCATTTAATGAGGCAAAATCCAAAGGACTTGGTGTAATCTCACTGGGAACAAAGATGATTGATCCACCTGTGGTAAAAAGAGCCCTAAAGACACTAGACCTGGCATTTAGCCTTGGATTGAGAAAGAACTAAAATTCATAATTTAAAGAGCATTTCATATGAATCATTCCATAAATGCAGCCGGACGTGAGGTGGTCACAGTGATCAATGGAGAATCAGCCATTCCATTTCAGGGTGTGGGAAAGTATACACCCATCGGTAAAAGGTTTGCTCCTTCCATCTCAAGCTGTTCAAACTATCCTGCTGATGGAAACAAATCGGTGAAGAACCTGAGGCTAGCCCTGGAGAAGGCGGGCTTAAGGGATGGAATGACCATCTCCACCCACCACCATTTCAGAAATGGAGATTTCCTTGCCAATCAGGTATTTGATTTGGCCAAAGAGATGGGAATAAAGGGATTAAGGTGGTTTCCATCGGCTTCATTTCCCTGTCATGAGCATCTGGTCCAGTATCTTGAGGACGGGACCATTGAGCGTATTGAGGGAAGCATGAATGGACCCCTGGGGAAATTTGTATCGGAGGGAGGTATGCAAGGGATGGGTGTACTCAGATCCCATGGCGGACGTTACCAGGCCATACAGGATGGTGAAGTCAGGATTGATATCGCTGTTATTGGAGCCCCCACAGCCGATCCATTTGGTAACGCCAATGGTATATCGGGAGATTCTGCATGTGGATTGCTGGGTTTTGCACTGGGAGATTCTCAGTATGCCGAAAAAGTGATCATAGCCACCGATAACCTGGTCCAATTCCCCTGTGTCCCCTGGCAGATTCAGGGCAACCATGTGGATTATGTGGTGGAAGTGGAGAAACTGGGAGATCCTTCAAAAATAATTTCAGGGACCACCCAGATCACCAAATCCCCCGATCGCTTGCTGTTGGCTGAATTGACAGCCAGGTTCTGTGAAACCGCCGGTATTATCAAGGATGGATTCAGTTTTCAGTCGGGTGCAGGGGGTACCTCGCTGGCGGTGGGTGAATACTTTCGGAAAATCATGATTGAAAAGGAAATCCATGCCCGCTTTGCCAGAGGAGGAAGCAACAAATACCTGGTATCTATGCTGGAAGAGGGTCTGGTGGATTATATCCTGGACGGGCAAACCTTCGACATGGAAGGAGTCAGGTCCATGGCCGAAAATCCAGGACATGTGTGGACCAGTCCTTTTACCAGTTACAATTACCACGGCAAAGGGAATTTTGCAGGACTGGTGGATGTAGTGATCCTGGGAGCCACCGAGGTGGACCTGGATTTTAATGCCAATGTGGTGACCCATTCAGATGGATATCTTTTGCATGGAATAGGGGGGTGGCAAAACTGCCTATTCTCCAAAACGGTGATCCTACCCATTCCACTCTTCAGGGACCGGGTACCGGTGGTTAAAGAGAAGGTAACCACCCTTTGCGGACCTGGAGAATTAATTGATGTGATCGTAACTGAAAGGGGAATCGCCATCAATCCCAGGAGAACTGATCTGATCGAGCTTACCAGGCATAGCAATTTGCCCATTAAATCTATGGAGGAGCTAAAAGCAGAAGCAGATAGGATCTGTGGAATTCCGGATCCACCGGCTCTGGAAAAAGAGGTGGTGGCTGCCATTAAGTGGGTGGATGGTACGGTTATCGATGTGGTGCGAAAAGTAAGAACCACTTAGGCACTCAGGATTACTCCCCTGCGATCCAGATACATGAGACTGTAAAGCGGTTTACCTTGTTTTGGTGTAATGCAGAAGTGAAACCCCGGTAGGCCCACCGGCCTCTCTCATCCTGTCGGATCACCTGCACGTGATAAATCCTGGGTTCCACATTCTGAAAATAGACCGTTCCCAGTTTGTCGGTAATTCCATAAAAATGGGAGTTATACAGTTTTTCCAGGTCTTCCGAGTCGGCATAGATCCATATTTCCACATCCTCCAGCCTAAGGGTACCTGAACTGTCTGAGACTATAAAACCTAATACTGTCGGATCATTTACAGGGAGAAGCTCTTTGAAGGAGGCTTCGCCCTCACTATTTCTTGCGGTCAGAATAACCTCATAAACTCCCGGTGAAGCAAAGAGGTGTCTGGGATTTTCTTCATTAGAGCTATTCCCATCTCCAAAATTCCAAGCAAATTGATCACTGGCCCTGGATAGATTGGTAAACCATATGGAATCCCCAGCCTCCGTATTCTCCCTGGGCAGGTAGGAGAACTTGGGATTGGGTAGCCTCTCGCAGGCAGATATCAGGCTCATAACAAGGGTGGCCAAAAGAATTAGATAGGTACTTTTTATTAAAGGGATCCGACTCATGTTATTTCAATTTACTGTATTTTCATATCTTACGTGCAACATTCCAATTAATCTTTCGTCATTGTGGCAGATAAAGAGAGATCTGAAGCTTACAGTCCAAAACATTTAAAGCTCGTAGAGGCTTGCAAGCGGGGAGATCAAAAAGCTCAATTTGAAATATACCGGCTGTATAATGCAGCCATGTATAACACCACCCTGAGGATTGTCAGGGATCCTGATGATGCAGAAGATGTCATGCAGGAAGCGTTCTTAAAAGCATTTGCAAAACTTAAAAGCTACCGGGAAGAGGTGAGTTTCGGGGCCTGGTTAAAGAGGATTGTTGTAAACAAAGCACTCGATTTTCTCAGACTCAAGAAAGAGCGAATCTCTATTGATGAAGTGGGAGAGATAGAAGAGCCAATAGATGAAAACGCAGGCACCATTGAGGTAGCCTATAATGCAGAGTTCATCAGAAAGGCCATCCTTGCTCTTCCTGAGGGGTACCGAATTGTACTTTCTCTTATTCTGCTGGAAGGTTATGACCACGAAGAGGTATCGGGGATTCTTAATATCTCAAATGCCACTTCCAGGACACAATACCACAGGGCTAAAAAGAAGTTAATTGAGCTAATGAAAGAAATGAAAAAGGACCATGATTAACCTTGAAAAACATATCAAAGAACAGCGCCTGCTGATCGATTTTGACTCGCCCCGCGAAGGGCACGAAGAGCGATTTCTTCAGAAGCTTGGGCGTGATGTAGATTCGGTTCCTGTGCGAAAATTTAATTTCAGGCATGGACTGCAAATCGCCGCATCAATTGCCATAATTCTTACCTCTGCCATTGTACTCATCAAACAGAACAAAAGCGGGGAGAAGATGGCTGAGAAGGAATTCCCTGCTGCCATGATGGAGGCAGATATGTATTACACTTCGCAGGTCAATGTGCGGTATGACCAGATCAAAGAATTTGATTTTGAGAATTCAGAAGAGAAAGTTGTTCTTCTGGATGAGCTGAAAGACCTGGAGACATACCATCATCAATTAATGATTGATATAGAAAGTAATCCTGATAATGATCAGGTTATCAATGCGTTGATACGACATTACCAAATAAAGCTGGAAGTAATGGACCAGATTATTATACAATTGAATCAAGTTAAAAAACAAACGTCTAAAACAAATGAAAATGAGAGTGTTTAAACCGAAAAGTTTGCTCCTGTCACTGCTCCTGATTGTTGCCGTAAACTTTTCTTTGTCTGCCCAGGATGCGACAAAGACCTATTCCGAAACCTATGACGTCAGCAAGGGGGTTACCATCTCAGCTGATACCAAGTATTCGGATATAGAAATATTAACCTGGGAGAAGGATGTGGTGGATATACTTGTTGAAGTTGAGGTGGACGCCTCTTCCGATAACAAGGCTCGTGAGATAATGGAAAAGATAGAGGTTTATATCAATAAATCGGGCAATACCATTTCCATTGAAACGGATATAGATAAAGGGTGGTCGAGAAATGTCAAGTTTGAGATCAACATTATCATTAAAGCTCCCAAATATATCAATTTGAATGCTGAGGTCGCATATGGAGACCTGTTTCTTCAGGAAGTGTCGGGATTAGCCTTGCTGGACCTGAGATATAGCAACCTGAAGGCCGGAACATTAAGCAGGGGAAATGAAAAACCCTACAATATGATTGACCTGGCTTACTCCAATGGAGAGGTGGACGAAGCTGGCTGGGTGGAAGTGGAACTTTCTTACTCAGATTTGGAGATCAATTTATCCAGGATGCTATTTGTGGAGAGTAAGTACTCCAAACTGCTAGGAGAGAAAGCAGGCGGCATTATTACCGAGGGTGCCTACGACAAGTACTACATCGATGAGATCGATAGTTTTGTGGCCGAGTTGAGGTATTCGGGACTGAAATTCGAAGTTCTGAACAAAACCCTCAGTCTGGAGTCAGCCTATACGAATGCCAAGATATTAAAACTCTCCAGGGATTTTGATGAGGTCGATGCTTCTATGGCGTATGGAAACATCTATATGGATGTGGAGTCTGGTGCATCCTACAAGTTTGAAGGCGAGGCCAAATATGGCAATGTGAACATTGACACAGATGATAGACTGAGCAAATCCAAGGAGAATAACTACACGCGGGTATGGGGAACTGTTGGTAGCAGTGCCAAGTCCAGCATGAAGTTGGTAACCAAATATGGAAACATCACCATCGAGTAAGCTCATTTTTATTTTTTTATAGTGCAATCCCGGAATTTTCTTGAAGTTCCGGGATTATTCTATTACGATATTTTCTGTTTGAGAGCATATATAGAAAAAGACCGGCCTACCCACGTGGGTAAATAGGATCGATCCAAAAACATCTGTGTAATGCTCTTAAAGAATGAGAAAAGAACGCATTGAACTAGTTCCGGGATTCTTGAATCAAGATCTGGTGGTTAAGATATACTTCAGGTTCAGTCAGGAGATTAAAGAAATAATTAAATCTTTGCCCGGCAGAAGATGGAGCCAGGAATTTCGCTACTGGCATATATCCAAACAAAACTTCGATCTAACCATTTTTATCAGGAAGCTTGAATCATATGCAGAAATTGATTTTTCAGCTCTGGAAGCTTTTGACCAAGGGGAGTACACACCGACCCATGATCTTGAATCTTTGCCTGAGAAAGAGGATCCTATTAAGAGATTTGAAGAAAACCATCAAAGACCCAGAATCCAATTACCTCCGGAGTATTTAGAAAAACTCATACGGAAACGTTATAGCCCCAATACAATCAAGACCTACTCGACCTACATGAAATCTTTTCTGGAAGAATTCAAGGATCGGGAGCTGGATACAATCACCACACAGGAGATAAATGACTACATCCTAAAACTGATTCGCACCAAAAGAATATCCCCTTCACAGCAGAACCAGAGAATCAATGCCATCAAATTTTATTATGAGAAAGTTGCCGGATTGGATAAACAACTCTATCACATAGAGCGACCAAAAAAATCGAGGGAACTTCCAAAAGTCATATCCGAAGAGGAGGTGTTAGCCATTCTGAAAGCAACACAGAACATAAAACATAAATCAATCATCGCTATCATTTATTCAGCAGGTCTTAGAAGATCTGAGGCGATTAATTTGAGAAAACAAGACGTATTCTATGATCGGAAGCTCATCTTCATCAAGGGAGCAAAAGGAAAGAAAGACAGAAATTCAGTATTGGGCGATTACGCAGCAAAAATACTTAAAGAGTACCTTGAAGAATTCAAGCCCAACTACTGGCTATTTGAGGGTGTAAACAGAAATCGGTACAGTGCCACTTCCATCGTGAAAGTATTAAAGCGCGGAGCTTTTAAAGCCGGAATAGAAAGGAACATCACCCCACATATGCTCAGACACTCTTTCGCTACCCACCTGCACGAACAAGGAACCGATATCAGATTTATACAAATCATGTTAGGCCACAGCTCCAGCAAAACCACTGAAATTTACACACACGTCAGCAAAAACTCCCTTGCAAAAATTAGAAGTCCACTCGATACTATTTTGCTCTCTCAATAGCTGATTACATGATTTTCAATTTTCAATATTTCGTACAATTGCACTGATTTGTTCCTCACTAATCTGACTCCCTCCCCAAGGTAAATATCATCTAGCATAAATACATTTTGAAGAATGTTAAATCATTCAACTACTATGCATGACGCAGACTTGTTGACTATTAAACAATGATATCCAAGACATTTTCGTTATGTTTATACCATCCATCGACCCCAACAGTCCAATGGTAGTATTCAGTACCACGTATCAGAATTGAATAAATTCCATAAAAAAGAATATTGGGGATAGTACGTTGTTTAATATCTTTTGCAAGAGATAAAACACCACGGTGGCTGCAAAAGGACGATAATTAACTACTAACCAGAACTGTGAGTTAAGGGGCGATGCATGTATTATAAACTCCATATAATTATACACATACATTGTAGTGCATTTTAAAACGGATAAACCAAGTTGACGTTAATATAAAGAACTTTTAATCAGGTGCAGAATGGGAAAAAAAATAAGTGAAAAAGAAATATTTAAGTTAATAGGAATAAATATCCTCCTTTTTATACTATTATTTGGATTAGTAACAATTAATAAACAGTTCTTCAGACCGACATTCAATCATTCACATTTTGCTCTCATTCTGACAGGAAGTTTCCCTAATTTTACTGCAGCGTACCTAATAAGTTTATGTGTTGCGAATGCAGTCTTAATAAGAAAACCAAAGTTTGGACGTCAAATAATTTATGTCTTTTCATTTATAATTATGGCGATATTAATATTTGAAGAATTTAAATCAATATGGGGTGCGAGTACACAATTTGACATATATGATATAATTGGAAGTGCAATAGGTTCATTGCTGGCTATTTTGACTTATGAATATTTGAATTTCAGACAGAAAAACAAACTAAAAAAAATTGAAATAATATAAAAACGCACTACAATATATAGGGCTTCATACGGTGCGAAGCGCCCAGTAATGAAGCCCCGGTTGAACTAGATTCCGGAGTGCTATTTGTTTCTATGGGGATTGCATAATTATTATTCAGATTGTTTTCTGAACGGTTGCTTCAAAGGCATTGTGTATTAATGGAATACGATCATTTATTTTGACTGAATGTCGAGTCATGTTTCCGCTTATTGACAACCCCGGGGTCGGCTCATACTTTTTTTTACCGTAAAGATTTATATCTGAATAAGGAAGTGTAAATTACGGAATTTATGTGGATTTGAAACCAGCCCGCGGCAGCGGGATTTAGTTCAACACAATACATACGCCATTTCAATTGTCACACCTTTTGAATACTCAAAAGACCGCGCCAATAATCAGCGCATGTACCAACCGTTGCCAGCAAGTGCAAAATGCAAGTTTCACTTCTGCAATTATTAATAAACAAGAGAACATAACAAATGAACAAGCTATTTAAGACAGCTTTGTTTTTGTCAGGACTAATGTTGTTTTCCTGCAACAATCAAGAAAAGCAAATTGATCCCGCTTTGTGCCTCTGGTACGATGCCTCTGCAGAAGAATGGGAGGAAGCCCTTCCTATTGGTAACGGACGCTTGGGTGCTATGGTATATGGTGGAGTTACACAGGAAACAATACAGTTCAATGAAGAAACACTTTGGACTGGTCAACCCCACGATTATGCTCAGCAGGGCGCACACGAAGTTTTGGATCAGCTGAGACAACTGCTTTGGGAAGGCAAACAACGAGAAGCACACGAACTGGGCAATGAACGTTTCATGTCGCAACCCTTTGGGCAATTCAGCTACCAGCCTTTTGGAAAAGTCTGGTTGAAATTCCCCGGGCATGAAAACCCACAGAATTTCAAAAGAGTATTT
>PVMK01142581.1_pt1 | contig 36427 bp, 28 predicted proteins | sample 1853481 | NCBI WGS metagenome assembly PVMK01 (sample SAMN08533507, study PRJNA380276) | Marine sediment metagenome, whole genome shotgun sequencing project. | reverse complement strand
CCTAACCCTGATGGCCAGGATGGATCAACTGGAGGCGCACACGATGCTCTCCAGCATGAGCGGACCTTCGTATTTTATGAATTTTTTACTCTGACCCCAAATATTTCTGACCCCAATTAGCTAGGTGGATTCAAAACCTTCGATTTCTGGGAAACAGCCTCTGAACGTATTTTAGCCTTTTCCTTCAAACGAGCCCGATGTAGTATTTTTTGATTGCTTTTGGTTTGCGGATTATAACGATCCCAAATCACTTTCATGGCCATGAGGGCCAGGGGGACATGCAGCACAAAGGCGGACATCGTGATCAGTGCCTCAACCGTATTCCAGTTCACCGACCCATCGGGGAGAATTTCGCCGGTTCCAATTTGATAAGGGATCACGTAATACTTCAACAACAATACAGGCATCGTAATGCCGTAAACAATCAAACCCAGTGGAGCCAACATGGTTTTCAGTGTTTTGGCCCGGTCGATATCGGACGCCGGTGGCCGGTGCAGGCGCATGCGGTAGCATTTTTCTTCACGGCTGACCTTGCCGTACGTCGAAACTACAAAGATCACAGCGAAGCTCACGAAGGTGCCGATCACCGGGGGATAATATTCCGGCATTTGATAAACACCAAGATGATCGATGGTTGCCGGTATCACATTCATGAAGAATCCCGAGAACATACCCCAAAAGGCCGCATCTTTGGTGATCCGCTTGCTCCAGATGCTCATCAATCCTACTGGCCCCCAACTGGACGCGAATACCGTTCCAATGAACAGCATGAACCAGAAAATGTCGGGTGGAAAAAAGTAACAGCAAACCAGCGCGATCAAACTGGTGATCAACATGATTTTACGGGTTGCGTTCACGGTCAGCGCCAGCGGTTTACTGCCCATATCGTTGCTGACGCTGAACCCTACCAGTGACAGAAACGTGGACGCTGATGACAAGGCAGCAGCCACTATGCCTGCCAGCAATAAGGCGCCCAGAATTTCGGGCACCATCGTTTTCGCGGCCCAGATCAGGACGGTTTCAGACGGGGTGATATCTGTTTTCGCCAAATTCATCAGCCCACCAATGGCGTAGATCAGCATTTGCAGAACAATCACGCAGAATGTAGCCAGGATGGCAGCACGCAACACGACGTGCTCGTCACGTGCCATCAGATGACGGCTGGCCTGCCACGGGCCGACCGCGTAAACAAAGGCCCAGGCAATATCCATCACCACCGCCCAAATCACGTAATCCAGTGGTGTTGGCCAACTCGTCCCCTCACCGATAATACCGGTCCAGGAGGCAATGCCCGCCTTGCTTTCCAGACGCGACAGATCTGTGATCGCTGTGCTGATGCCACCGAAACCATCGACGATATACACCACAAAAACGACCGTTGCTGACATGAACAACAGAAACATCAGGGTATCGGTGATGATCACACCTTTGGACCCGGCATACATCGTGAAAAGCGTGTAGCTGAACCAGGCGATGATCAGGCTAGCGACAAAAGACAGACCCGTCAGATCGGACATCAAAATAGCTGCGCCCTGCGTCACGATAAGCAGGTAGCCACCCAGGCCCAGAATGATGGTGAACCCGGCAAACTGTTGCAAACGGCGGCTCTGGAAGCGGTGTCCAAAATAGTCGGCCACGGTCGGTGCGCGGCTACGCCTCAAATAGACTCCAAAAAACAGCGCGCCGAGCATATAGCCGGTGACAGCAATACCGGGGAAGAGTAGATAGGCGCCAAACTGTCCATCGTATGTAAACGCCGCCTCGCCCATGAAGATGGCCGTACTCATCACACTGGCAACCAGGGTTCCCAGAATCAAAAGCGTTGGTGCTCGCCGTCCGGCGACAAAATAGTCGTCCAGTTTCTTGACACTGCGCCCGGCATAGCTACCGATCACAATATAAATCAGAATACTGATGCCGATCGTTAGGGTAAATATGTCCATGGTTACTCTGCTTTAAGGTCGCGTTCTGCTTCGTGAAGTATCCTGATAATCTGTTCTTCTTTAAATCTCTTGCCTTTCATGGGTCTCTCCTTGGTCGAGAAATCCTAACACGGCAAGTGGACCAATTATGACGGGGCTAGCCAGATGTTCTGAGCGATTTCAGTCACAGAGTACAATGTATCAATCAATGAAGCCGTCTGACCGCAACCTTGGAATGGACCGCCCGATCTCGCGAAGAGACCTTCTGCTGGGAATGGGTGCCTCCGCGGCAAGTGCCTTCATACCCGGCCGGACGTTCGCGGACGAGATGCTGCGGCTCGAAGGCACCACCGGACCCGACTATCCGCCCGGGCTAACGGGGTTGCGCGGTAGTCACGTCGGTTCATTCGAGGTCGCCCACCAACTCGCACGCGAAGGCCGGCGCGATTGGGGCTCCGTGCAGGAGCCCGATGCAGATCTCTACGAGCTCGTTGTCGTCGGTGGCGGCGTCAGCGGACTCGCGGCCGCATATTTTTATCGCCAGGAGCGTCCGGGCGCGCGGATCTTGATCCTGGACAATCACGACGATTTCGGAGGCCACGCCAAACGCAATGAACTGCGGGCTGCAGGCCGCACCCTCCTCACTCACGGAGGAAGCGAAATTCTCGAAGGACCGGACACCTACAGCGATGTCGCCAAAGGCCTTTTCCATGACCTTGGTATTAAACCGAAGCGCCTGGGCGCTGCCTTCGACGTCGACTTCTATAAAAGGAATGGGCTGACAGCTGGCCTGTATTTCGATCGTGAAACCTTCGGCGTCGACCGTACTATTGCTTATCCGTTTGTGAACAGCCTTCATTATCGAGGCTGGATCCCCGTTGCGGAGTCACAGCTCGCACAGGAAGAAGCGGTTGAGCAAATGCCGATCTCGGATGCCGCCAAGCGCGAGATGACGCGACTGCTAACCACGCGTAAAAATGCGATCCCTGAGCATTTGTACGCGGAGGAAGACGACTATCTGTACAGCATCAGCTATCGGGAATTTCTCAAGGGACACATGAACATTCGGGAACCGGAGATCTACGCGATCTTCGAAAATCTGATGTCGGACTGGTGCGTGGGAATCGAAGCTGTTCCGGCTATCGAGGCGTTCTACTGGGGCCTGCCAGGAATCAATGCCACCAGTCGCGGTGGTGACAGGGATCGGCTGCGTCGCTGGTTCGAGTCTGGCTCCCAAGAGTCGTCCACCTATCATTTTCCTGATGGCAATGCCTCGGTGGCTCGCATGCTTGTGCGTGGCATGATTCCCGATGTCGCTCCGGGAACCACAATAGAAGACGTGGTGTTGGCCCCCTTTGATTATTCGAAACTCGATCTAGCGGGCTCGAGCGTTCGCATCCGCCTCAACAGCACAGCCGTTCGTGTAGAGCACGATGGTGCCCCTCGGTCGTCGAGTCGCGTGGGAGTCACCTATGTGCGCGCGGGGAAGGCGAACCGTGTCTGGGCCCGAAATTGTTTCCTCGCTTGCTACAACCAGATCATTCCGAACCTGTGCCCCGAGCTGCCGGATCCCCAGCGAGAAGCCCTCAAGACGATGGTGAAGTCGCCCATTCTTTATTCCAATGTCGCCCTGCGAAACTGGCAGCCGTGGAAGAAGTTGGGAGTCGGTGCCTTGTTGAATCCGGGAAGCTATCACGTAGTGGCCCATCTCGACTACCCGGTAGACTTCGGGGGCTACCGCTACCCCCGAGACCCCGACGAACCCGCCGTCGTTCACCTGGGACGTTTCCCTCATCGATCGAATGCCGGATTGACACCCAGCGAACAAAAGCGAGCCGGGCGCCACGAATTGTTCGCCACGCCGTACGAAACCATCGAGCGCAACATTCGCCGCCAGCTAGCCGGCAGCCTGTCAGAGGGAGGATTCGATCCAGCTCGAGACATCGAGGCCATTACAGTCAACCGCTGGGCACATGCTTACGTGAATGCGCCCAATCCACTGTATAACGAAATTTATGAAGACGATGAGGACGAGCGCTATCCTTTTATCCGCGGTCGCAAACCATTCGGCCGAATCGCCATCGCAAATTCCGATGCGGGGTCGAGTTCGTTGATCAACGTCGCTATCGACCAGGCGCACCGCGCGGTCAACGAACTGGCATGACACCACCGACCCGAGCCTCGTCGTGATGGACGCACCAGGCATCTATGACTGCGGTTGAGCTCTTGACGGCGTTTTCAGGTGAAAGCGCGAAGCAGTATGGGCCGATCTTCCGATTCTCGGAGCAAACCAGAATCGTCGGTGTCGAGATCCACGCCGTCGGAACCCAGAGCACGACGGCGCGATACACCGATGAGCCCATAGCCTGGAAAGAGGTCAACAACATTTTACGGATCACGACCGCGGACGGATACGAAGCCATCTCCGGCGTGACTACCAACAATCAAGGTGCGTTCAGCGACAAACACTTGATCGAATTGCAAGGCATCACGCCTGTTCTCCTTGCGCTCCAAACTCTGGACCCGGTGGAGGTTGGGGCGATACTTGATCGAACGAGACCCGATTTGAGCGATAGAGCTCGATCAAGCATTGACATCGCCCTGTGGGATTTGGCGGCGCGCAAAGTGGGTCTGCCTCTCTACAGGTTGTTTGGAGCAAAGCGGCATTCGATTGAGCCATACGCTAGCTTCCCCTTCTATGACTCACTTCCCGCATGCGTCGCAGCGGTCAAGAAATACTCCAGGCTTGGCTTCAAGACGTTCAAGTTTCACGCATGGGGTCAGATCGAAAAAGATTCCCAGCTGGTCGACATGATCCAGCAAACATTTTCCGGCACGCCTTACCGCTTCATGATGGACTTTGAGGCCGCGTACGACATTGATGACGCCCTCAGCTTAGGCCGGAAAATGGATCAGAAGCTGTTTGCCTGGCTCGAAGGCCCCATTGATGACGCGCATCTGGAGCAATATGCAGAGCTCAGACGTAAACTCGAAGTACCAATCATCCCGGCCGGCAACAAATTCTATTCAGCTGAATTCATCCGACAGGGCATCGAAAAACAGTCCTGGGATGCGGGTCGGTTCGACGTCACGGTGATCGGTGGATTCTCGAAGGCCCTCGAGCTCATGATCATTGCCAATGGTGCCGGACTGCCAATCGAGATCCAAAGCTGGGACCACTCGCTGTCTCAGGCCGCCAACCTCCACCTGATGCTGGCCAATGAACGGACCAGATACTTCGAAGCCCCGATGCCCAAGGAAGCCTTTGAGTTTGGCATGACGAACGGTAACCTGCTGGACCGGGGGAGAGTAAGTGCACCGGATGGGCCCGGTCTGGGTATTAGCGTCGACTGGGACCGCCTGGCTACAGCAGATTTCCATGTCTACTCAATGCCTGATCCTTCGGTCTCGCCAGGCAAGCCTATGCCGTATTGAGAATTATAAATTTATGCCAGGGATTTTCGAACGACTTTATTTACGCATCGATTGAACGCGTCGTGGCCGAGATCCGAGAGGAAGACCAGAAATTCGAACGCATTGCTCTCGTTTTCAAGGGTTTTCTGCCGATACGGGTCGTCCTCATCACGGGCAGTCAATCTCCAGTACATGATGATCAAGGTAGTCGCCAATCGCGTTCTGATGAGATCAAACAACAGGTTGAATTCCGCGTCCGACAACGGGCTCCGCTGATGGTAAGCTTCGACAAACGCCTCAATGAATTTCAGAGGGTTCTCGCCAACCGTCCGCAGGTAGGACGCGGCTATCGCCACTTCAATAATTCGAGGTGCCTTGAGCGCGTCGCCAAAATCGATGAATCCTGACACGTCACCGTCCGCGTCGATCAGAATATTTTCAGGATTAGCGTCGTTGTGTATGGCTTGTCTTGGCAGGGCCTGAAGCGCTGACATTACGGGATCTTCGAATCGTGTTAGAACCGCGCACGCGTATTTATGGACTTTCTCGTCGCTGACGTGAGGCAGAAGACTTCGCAGCTGTAGAGCATCTTGCATGTCCCACAGTCCCGCCTGACCATCGCCATCGAAGTCAAAATTCTTTAGCGACAGATCCAGTTCAGCAAGACGCTGCCCGAACCGGCTGGCGTTGTTTGTGGTCAAGCCAACGTCTTTTAACAGGCTCCCATCAAGCCAGGTAACGACACGTAAGCTGTATTCCTGGCCAGCATCAGAAGTAATGACGCTGCGCTTATCACCCGACAGGGTCCTGAAAACTCGTGGGGTGTAGTTGAATTCGCTCTCTTCAAAGTGAGACAACGCGGCTATCTGGAAGTCCGTCGCAATACGATCTTCAATCAATCCGGTGACTTTGACGACGAATCCCTGGCCGTCTGAAGCTTTAAGTCGAAAATTTTGATCTCGTTCGCTAACGAGTTGGGTGTAGTCGCCAGACAGATTGTAGTTTTCTGCGACAACTGCCGCCACGACCTCGGTAGAAAAATTGGGCGGCTCAACTGTAACCGGGTTCATGATTGCAGGCGCCCCAAAGCGTAGCGATCTTTGCGAAATTCAATCGGTATGGCTTCATCTTGCCCCAGTGCGAGCGCGGCAAGCATCAACCCTGTCGCCGGACTGTGCTTGAAGCCACTGCCGGAAAACCCGCAACCGATAACAGTGTTATTGTCGAGACGATCGATCACAGGGTTACCGTCCGCCATCATTGTGTACATGCAGGTTTCCTGAATCGCGGGCTTTTCGTGATCGAGCAAGGGCAGGTGTTCTCGCACGTAGCGTTTCACTTTTTTAACGTAGGATTCTGACGAGGCCCAATCGCGACGGTCAGGATCAGACTCCGGGCCGCCGTGATACAACATCTTCATCATGCCAGGATATTCGTAGGCTGGTAGTCCATAAATGCCCGTCAGCCGCGCATTGAAAATAATCGGGAATCCGGATGAGGCGCTGTAACTGCCGCTCGGGTCATGCCAATAGGTGACGGGGGTCAGCAGACTGCTGAGATGCGCTGTTAAGCGCGGCACCAATTTTGTCGTCCAGGGCCCAGCGCAAACCACAGCGCGATCAAAGGACTGTATGTCAATAATGTCGCTGTCATGGGTACGCATCTCAATCGCAACCCCTCGCGTGCCTTGCGACTCGAAAGACTTCACGCAGCCGGTGACAATTCTGCCACCCAGTTCAAGGAATCTTGACTGGACAGCATTAAGACAGCGATGCGCGACGAGAATGCCGCCATTCGGATCGAAGGCAGCACCCCAACCTTCGGAGTAATTAAGCATTGGAAAACGCTTGGCGATAATCTCATTTTCGAGCCACTGTACCGGCCGTTTGCTATCCCTGAGCACGTTCATATATCGCTCGAGCTGCGGATCACCGGATGGACCAAAGTTGAGCAGGCCGGTTTTGATGAACAAGGTTTCGCCGATTGCTTTTTGCAGTGCCATCCATCGATTCAGGGAGTAATCGAGGCGACCCAATTCAAGCTCCCCCAGAAACCGGAATGCACGTGATAGGCCGTGCGAACTGCCACGGGTATGCGGAAGCGGAAATTGTTCAATCAAGGTGACTTGCGCACCGGCCTCTGCCAGATGTAGCGCGGTCCAGGACCCAATTATGCCGCCGCCGATAATGCACACCCGTGCGGAACTGCTCTTCAATGTTTTTTCAGGGTTCGCCGACACCGCAATGTAATCCAATAGTCCTGGTGCAAAAGTATTAACTTCTTTCCTTCATATTTCCAGTCGTCTTTTGCCGTCGACTGTCTCCCAAAAGGGTGCGGCCCTTTTTTTGTCTGTATCATCAGCCTGTCTTGTCGATAGAAACGGGCCAGGTTAGCTCTTGGCTTGCGTATTTGGCGGGCGTCGATTTTGACCCATTTTGGGGCTAGCATTCAATATATTGACGCATTTTCTCTAGGTAGAAACTCCTCCGCCAGGAGGGAAGATGAATGGGTTCACTGCATAATGAAGGAAGGAGTCATGTCTACGCAAACAGATGTCATTATTATCGGTGCCGGTTCTGCTGGTTTATCCGCTGCCAAGGAACTGACTAAACAGGGAATTTCATTTATCGTGGTAGAAGCCTCTCATCGTATTGGTGGTCGTGCTTACAGTGAAGAAATTGCCCCTGATGTTTGGTTTGATTTGGGTTGTGCTTACCTGGTCGCTGGATCCGATATTAAAAATCATATTGACGAAAGTAACCCCTTTATCGATTTTGCAAAAAGTCAGGGTGTTGTTATCGAGGAATATCAGTACGACGCACATTACGTTTATAACGGCCGGGCGCTGGATGATCAGGAGATGAAAGCACGGCAGCAGTTTTACAAAGAATGTGAAGAAGCGATACGGAGCTCTGTTGATAGGGGTGATGACTGCGCCATCAGTGAACTCATTGATCTGGAAAATCCCTACGTAACACCGTACATGGACATGATGGCTGTAACTGCACCTAAAGACCTTGATGAGGCATCGGCCGCTGATTTTTTCCTGAAGGTTGAAGAGTATTTTGATTTTATCACTCCGCGCGGCTATGGAAATTTAGTCGCACAATGGGGCAGCGACGTTAGAGTTTCACTCAATACCAAAGTGGAAAGTGTGGATTGGTCGGGAAAAGATGTCCTGGTAAATACTGTTAAAGGATCCATACGGGCTCGTTGTCTCATCAGCACCGTGTCCAATGGAATATTGGCTGCACAACATATTCACTTTGAACCACGATTACCCGATTGGAAATTGGAAGCCATTCAAGGGCTGCCCATGGGTGCTGAAAATAAAATCGGGGTGCATTTTACTAAAGATGTATTTGGCCCCGAGGCCAGCGGCTATTACCAGGCCTGGTCCAGTGATGCACAGGGGGCTTACATCGATGTCAACCTCATGTCCAGCAATGTCGTATCGGTCTTTATGGGCGGGCGTTTTAGTATCTGGATGGAGAAGCAAGGCCAGCAAGCCGCTCAAGAGTTTGCCGTCGATCGCATTGCAGATATATTTGGCAATGACATTCGGCAATCGGTCGGCCGTTCTATTGTTACCGCCTGGGTCACGGATCCCTGGACATTGGGTTCCTATGCCTGTGCTTTACCGGGTCAATATCACCAACGTGAATCTTTACCGCTTGCCATTGATAACAAATTGTTTTTTGCCGGCGAGGCAACTGCTCGTGCTAATGGTACTTGCAGTGGTGCTTATTGGTCAGGGGTTCGTGCTGCTCGTGAAGTAGCAGAGGTATTAAATTAAATTTTCTGGGAGGTTTACAACTCGACTAAATTAGTCGAGGTCGAATGGTGCTAATTATTACAAAATTGATGGCTTTACAAATGGATGGCTAGAGTATAGGTAATTCAAACACTATATTGCCGGAAACCCCAAATAATGAACGGCTATTCCTGTCAAGTCTTAAGCCAGATCGCCGCGCAATCTGGGCCATAGTTGGGCAGAGTAGAGTGCCCAGGACTGATCTCTACCCGAATACACCTCTGTTTTATGACCATTCCCACGCCCGGGGCGATACCACAGCCATACCGCTCCCAGAACCTCTTGGGGTCAGAGTAAAAATTTGGTCTGCTATCGATAGCGGAACAAAGTTGAAGTTACCGGCAATGTGGACTGTGTCAATTTTGTGACACATTATCTGGTATTGAAACGATATTACTGGCGTTTACTGGCACATTCGTGTTGGACAAACACCGCAAGTGACTGATTTAGTTAAAGACTCAGATTTGCGTTAACTTTTGAAAATCCGCGTGTCGGTGGTTCGTGGTCTTGCGTCGCTTTGCGACTGAATCATTTGCGTGTATAGCGACACGCAACGCCCCCTGAGCACCATCTCCCCCCAAATCACCTGCCCGCCTCTCTCAGGCCCAATTCTCGTGCAGGTGGCACACGAAACGGTTAGGCCACTCATAAAGGATTTGTTATCGTCAATCACACCAGACACGTGGAAAACTGTAGACATTCCGGTTCATAAGCAGCTTTGCGCCGATCGATAGAAAATCAAGATAGCGAAGGTTCACTCCTAACTGAACCAAGGGTATACAATGGCTCTTTCGCAAGCACTAAAGAGAGAGCATTCCTATGTCTTGGCAAGGTAATAACCCTGGCGGGGGTGGCCCCAGACGCCCCGGTTCGGAACTGGAAGAAATGATCCTGCAGGGACAGGAACGGATTAAGCAGATGGTGCCGGGTGGCAGTCCACGCAGCCGCATATTCATCGCCATCATTGTCCTGGTTGGATTGGCGGCCTGGACAGCCTATTACACGGTACCCAGTGATTCGGTGGCCGTCATTCAAAGATTCGGTAAATATCTTAAGGAAGTGCCGCCCGGCCTGCACTTCAAACTGCCGTTCGGTATGGATGTCGCCTCAATCGTTCCGGTTAAACGCCAGCTGAAACAGGAGTTCGGGTTTACAACACCCGGTGCCCGTGATCCATTCCAAAGCTCCAGAAACGATGGCCAGCAAGAAACAGTGATGGTCACCGGTGATCTGAACTCCGCACTGGTGGAATGGGTGGTCCAATACCGTATTTCAGATCCCCGCAAATTCCTGTTCGAGGTGCGCGAGCCCCGGGGCACACTGCGCCATGTCTCTGAATCTGTCATGCGGGAAGTGGTAGGTGACCGGACCGTGGATGAAGTCATTACCATCGGACGCCAGGAAATTGAAACCGAAGCTCTCACCAAAATGCAGTTGCTGGCTACCAAATACGAAATGGGAATCAGTATCGACCAGGTACAGTTAAAGAACATCAATCCGCCCGGCCCGGTGCAGGAATCTTTTAACGAAGTGAACCAGGCTCAGCAAGAGAAGGAAAAACTGATAAACGAAGCGCGGCGCGACTATAACAAGGTCATCCCGCTTGCCGAAGGCGAGAAAGACCAAAGAATCCGTGAAGCCGACGGCTACCGGCTCAAGAGAATCAACGAAGCAGAGGGTGATGCCAGCCGCTTCAATGCCTTGTTAACAGAGTACCAAAAAGCACCTGAGGTGACACGTCGCCGCATATATATAGAGACCATGCAGGAGGTTTTACCAAAACTTGATTCCAAGATCATCGTAGACGAGGAGACGCAGGGAATTTTGCCCTTGCTAAACCTCGGTACGCCGAAAGGAGAAAAGCCATGAGTAAAGCGATGAACATTGGCGGCCTGGTGGTTCTGGGTATCGCAGCTTTTGTCCTGATGAGCGCGCTCTACACCGTGGGTGAAACGGAGCAAATGATCATTACACAGTTTGGCAAACCGGTCGGCGATCCCATTACGACGGCCGGACTGAAGATCAAAATCCCGTTTATCCAGGAGGTCAACCCCATCGATAAACGGGTTCTTGAGTGGGACGGCAGTCCTTCTGATATGCCTACCAAGGATAAGCTTTACATATCGGTTGATCTGTTTGCGCGCTGGCGGATAGTAGACCCATTGCAATATTTTCTGCGTTTGCGCGATGAGCGCAGTGCCCAATCGCGGCTCGACGATATCCTGGGCAGCGAGACGCGCAATGCCGTGGCCAAGCATGAGTTGATAGAGATCATCCGCACCACCAAGGATCGTGTGCCCCTGCGCGATTCGCTGCTGACCGGCGCCCAGCAAGAGGCCAAGATGGGTTCACTCGTGCCAATTCATAAGGGTCGTAAACTGGTTGAAAAGGAAATCTTTGATGCCGCGGCGGAAAAGGTCAAGGTGTTTGGAATCGAATTGCTCGACATCAGGTTCAAGCGCATTAACTACAATGAAAGTGTGCGGCCCAAAATCTATGACCGGATGATCAGCGAGCGTCGGCAAATTGCGGAACGCTTCCTCTCGGAAGGCAACGGTGAAGCGGCCAGGATTCGCGGTAACCGAGTGCGTGACTTGAATAAAATCCAGTCTGAAGCTTACCGCGAGGTGGAGGAGATCCGCGGCGTGGCAGACGCTAAAGCGACGGAGATTTACGCGAGAGCGTATAACCAGAGTCCTGAAGCCGTGGAATTTTACGAATTTACGCGCACCATGCAGGCCTACCAGGACATTATTGAGTCGAACACAACGCTTATCCTGTCCACCGATAGCGACCTCTTTAAATTTCTGAAGGGTATGAACCCCGATGATGGCGTGGACAAGTAGTGGCTGTACACGGATGTACATAGATCGTGGAGCACAGGATGTGCGGGAGCGATCAGCATGGATGGCCGAGCGCGGGCGCCCCAGGGCACCATTTACTGATCGTGCAGTTTTTCCTGCAACCACACCTTGATTAGCGATTGATAAGGGACATCACGCGAGTGTGCCGCTGATTTTAAGGAATCCAATAAATGCTGTGGCAGGCGCAAAGAAATGGTCTTTGTCGTTGGTTTCAAGTTGGGTAAAACTACCGACTCAGCTTTTTTCCAGTCAACGTAGTCAGATGAGTCATGCTTTTCCCAGAAGCGCCGTTCTTCCTGCTCATTGGCAAATTCCGGAATAATTTTAGTTTGCTTTTTCATAAATCGCTCGCTCTTTTCGGTGCATATCCCTGGCTGAAATCACTCTTATCTTTTCACCGGCGCCACGCAAAGTGAATGTAATGTGTAGCAACCTGCCAGTATCTGTTTTGCCCAAAGCATGGAAACGTAGTTCCTTGCGACTGTGATTAATATCTTCCAGTAAGATTAAAGGGCAATTAAAGAAAACCTGCTCTGCCTCTGACATGGGAACACCATGCTTTTCGTTCTTTCGAGCATTTCCTTCGACCCAGTCAAAGCTCGTAATCTTTGTCAGATCAACCATCTGTGTATATTACAGTAATATACATATCATCACAAAATTTACGCATACAGAGGCAGTCAACGAACCGTTAATTCGCGTGTCGGTGGTTCGTGACCCCGTACCGGACTAGCTGAGCCAGAAAAGAGTTCCCCTTGCCGGGGCTTTTTCATTTCGGGTATGTCAAATCATTGGCCCCTGAAGACAAGCGGGCTCGAACCCATCCCCCTATGATTCAATCTGTATTTTCACCAGCATCATAGGAGAAATATCCATGCGGAATTCGTCTGCGCGGTTGATAAAAAAGGTTTACATGGCCGTCATCGCCATAGGCGTTTGGGCGCTGGTCAATCCGGCGTTCGCAAATGAGCGGGTGATTCATTTGAAAGGCACCTCTAACACTCGTGATATTGGTGGCTACCAGACCAACGACTTGCGCACCCTCCGCTGGAGACAGATTATTCGCTCCGAAAACCTGTCACGGCTCACCGCCAGTGATTTTCAGAAACTTGAAGAGATAGGCGTGAAAACGGTCATCGACTTGCGCACTGACAAGGAACACAATCAGTCGCCTACGGTCTGGCAGGGTGATAATCCACCCCGGTTTTATCATTTTCCGGTTGGTGACGCTCATAACGACTGGTTCAACGCACAGCGTAGGATGATGGGCAGAAACAGGTTCACGGAAAAGCAGGCCCTGGAGCACATGGTCGAAGGCTATCGCATGATTGCAGAAGAGGGCCCACCCAGCTACCAAAAACTGATGGACGTGGTGCTCGATCAATCCAACTGGCCGATTCTTATCCACTGCAACGCGGGCAAAGATCGCGCAGGCGTTGCAACTACGCTAATCCTGGAAGCCCTGGGAGTGGACCGGGAAACCATTATGGAAGAATTTCTGCTGACAAACGAAATTAGCCGTACAGAGGAAAAAGCCATTTTTCTTTCCAAAGAGAGCAAGAAATCCAGCAACGGAAAAAGATCCGGCAGAGGTCCATCGGCCAGCGCCTGGTTTCCGATAGTAGGCGTGCAAGCAGAGATGCTGGAGGCTTTTTACGCGAGTGTGGATGAACAGTACGGTTCCATGGATGCCTTTCTGACCGAAATAGGCGTTGATCAAGATGCCCGCAGGGCACTCGCTGCATCATTGACCACGGAACAACCAAGATTGCTGAGCGTGAGAATGCAACCAGAGTGGCACGATAAGAACCTGGAGTACCTGGGAGAGTAACCACGTCATTTATTGATGCTGAGAGGCATAATTTTTGAAGTTTTTGTCGGTTCCGATGTTGGCTCAACTTCACTTAAATCTCCACCGTAGGCTGGATCGATCTCATGCCGCTGACACGGCGGTGAGGCAAAGCCTTTCGGTTCTTCGACCGATGTGGCATTGTCACCATCATTTGGCTTGGGAGTTTCCTTATGCATACAGGTATTTTAACAAAGGCGCTTGGAGTATTGCTGGTTCCGTTGACGGCATTGGCCGTTGCTGCAGAACCCGCTCAAGAACCCACCCTGAAAGAGATCATGCAAGGCTTGCGCGACGATGTTTTTGTCATTGCCGATGGCATGTTCACCGACGATCTGGACCGGGTAGCAAAAGGCGCTGCCGGTATCGCCCATCACCCATCGATACCAGGTGAACAAGTCCAGCGCGTCGCCGCCGAACTGGGCCCGGAGATGCCGGCCTTCAAGCAACTCGACATCCGGGTACATGATTTGTCCATGTCAATAATTTCTGCCGCCGAAGTGCAGGATCGTGAGCGCATAAGCGCCGACTTCCAGCAGTTGATCAATGGCTGCCTGGCCTGCCACACATCCTATAAAGATCGGGTGGCTAATGTTCTCAATGACCCTAAGTGAGAAATTTCCTGAAAATCAGTACACAGTTTTGCCCCCCGAAAGCAAAGGAATTAGACATCACGACATTCAATTCTTTTGCTCGCGCCTGGTGGGGTACATAATCGAGATCACAATCCGGATCGGGGTTGTCCAGGTTGATGGTGGGGGGAATGACGCCGGCCTCCATGGCCTTTACGCAGATGATGGCCTCCAGGGCACCGGCCGCCCCAATGGCATGACCAGTCATGGATTTGGTTGAGCTGACCGGGGTGCGGTAAGCGCCGTCACCAAAGACCGTCTTGATCGCATTGGTTTCAATCGGGTCATTCACCGGGGTGGATGTTCCATGGGCATTGATGTAGTCAACATCCTCAGGATTCAAGCCAGCAGTGTTCAGGGCGGCTGTCATTGCCTGGGCAGCCCCCGTGCCATCCGGATGGGCCGAAGTGATGTGAAAAGCATCACAAGTCATGCCGGCCCCAACCAATTCAGCCTGGATCGGGGCATTGCGCCGCTGGGCATGCTCAAGGGTTTCCAGAACCATCACGCCACAACCTTCGGCAATGACGAAGCCGTCCCGGTCTCTGTCGAAAGGACGGCTGGCTCGCTCAGGTTCATCATTCCGGGTCGAAAGGGCGCGCATTGCAATATAGGATAGCAAAAATGTTTCGCAGATCGCGGCTTCGGAACCCCCTGCCAATACAACGTCGGCCAGGCCGAGTTTGAGGATCATCATGGCGGTCGCCAGCGAATGGCTTCCGGTTGCGCATGCGGATGAAACGCCATATGAAATGCCCGTGAGGCCGTATTTGAGTGCGATGTTTCCCGCTGCCATGCTGGTGCTCACGCGGGGTACGGTAAACGGACTGATAGAGCGCCTGCTACCGCCAAAAAAGTTATCCATCTGTTTTTCAACCATTGGAAAATCACCAACGGCGGAAGAAACGACACAGGCGATCCGGCTGGTGTCTTCCTCAGCGAGATCCAGGCCGGACTGAGCCAGCGCTTCCTCGGTAGCAGCTATGGAAAACTGAGCATAACGCCCAATTCGCCGGGCCAGTTTTCGATCCATATAGTCTGTGGGTTCAAATCCTTTCACTTCACCTGCGACCTGGCAGGCCAGGCGTGAGGGGTCAAACAGGCTGACCCGGGAGACTCCGGACTGCCCCGCTACCAGATTGTCAAAGGTCTCCTGGGAGTTCAAACCAACGGGGGATATCGCGCCCATTCCGGTAATGACTATTCGTTGTTCCGTGTTCATGATTAATCCAAATAATGGTGTAGCCACTGGTTAACTTCATTATGCCACTGTAGTGAATTATGTGGCTTGCGCACCCAGTGATTTTCGTCTGGAAAATAGAGGAATTTGCTGGTAATGCCGCGACGTTGCAGGGCCGTAAACGCGGCAATGCCCTGGGTCACCGGAATGCGGTAGTCGAGTTCACCATGGATGACCAGCATGGGTGTTTGCCACTGGCTCACGTAGTTCACCGGGTTGTGTTTTTCATATTCATCCGGACGCGCAAAATATGGTCCGCCATGTTCCCACTCGGGGAACCAAAGCTCCTCGGTAGCGTAATACATCATGCGCTGATCGAACACGCCATCGTGGTTGACCAGGCAATCAAACCGTTGCGGCCAGTTTCCGGCGATCCAGTTGACCATGAAGCCGCCGTATGAAGCGCCAAGGGCGCAGACTTTTTCGCCGTTGATGAATTGATATTTGTCCTGAGCAGCTTGCAGGCCGAGTTGCAGGTCGATCAGAGGGTTGCCGCCCCAGTCACCAGAAATGCTGTCGGTGAATGCCTGGCCATAGCCAGTGGACCCGTGAAAATCGATGAATACAGCAACAAACCCCTGCCCCGCGTACGTTTGCGGATTCCAGCGGTAGTGAAAATGATTGCCGAAGCTACCCTGCGGCCCGCCATGGATCAAAAATGCGACTGGATATTGTTTGCCTTCCTCAAAACCTGCTGGTTTGACCACGTACCCATATACCGTTTCTTTTCCAGCGCCGGTAAATGAAAATTGCTCGTAGTCGCCCATTTCAACATTCTGAAGCTGAGGAGTAGAAAAGTGGGTCAACTGCCGGACTTCAGTGCCGCCTTCATCAAGCACATATAGCTCGCTGGGTGAGCGCAGGTCGTCCTTGGCAAATACCACGCCGGTTGAGCTCACGCTGAAGCTACTGACATTTCCGGTGTTCACCAGCCTATGGCGCTCACCACTGGCCACCTCGACGCGCCACAGCGTCAGGTTGCCCTGGTCCTGGACGTTGACCAACAACGATTTTCCGTCACTGGAAAAAGCCATGGATGAGGCCGATCGATCCCAGTCGGCAGCCAATGTTCGGACACTGCCCGTTGCAATATCCCTGATCATGATCTGGAAACGATCAGCTTCGAATCCGGCTCGCGACATGGCGAGGTAAGCCAGACTGCGGCCGTCCGGACTGAGTACCGGCCCTGTATCCCAGGCAGGGTTGCTACCGGTTAAATTTTCCGCCGCACCATCGCCATTCATGGGCGCCGAATAGATATTGAAATCAGTGGATGTCGGTTCGTCCCGGTCGCGTAACCGCGCAGCGAAATAAAGTATCGAGCCATCTTCAGAGACGGTGTATTCTTCATTTCCGCCCCATACTCGTGATGGAATATCGGCCCGGATTCCCTGGGTCAGCAGGATCGATTCGTTCCCAGCGACACCTTCTTCATTAAGCGCGATGGCGAACAACTGGGCATGCCGGGCAGTCAGCCAATGGTCCCAGTGACGCATGAATAACTGGTCGTAAACAACCCCCGTGACCGGGTTCTCAGCCTGGGCATCCATCCGAGAGCGGGTACATGCCGGGTCTTCGCAATCCAGGTACACCTCGAGTGAAACTACCAGTCGATCACCGCTGGCCAGCAATTGGAAAGTACCCACATCAAGCGGTAACTGCGTAATCTGCTTCAGCTCGCCACCCGGAAGCGAAATGCGCCATACCTGGGATGAGTCATCGCGTGAAGAAAGGAAATAGACATAGTTTCCATCGCCCGACCAGGCGGGAGCAGTGTCGTTGGCTTCGCCGTTGGTTAAGCGATGAGTTTGCCCATCGCTGACATTCGTCCACCACAGATTCACCCGGCCCTTATTGGCCTCCATATCGGTTTTTCGCACGGTGTAAACGACCTTGCTTCCATCTGGAGAAACAACCGGCGCCCCCACTCGATCCAACCGCACCAGGTGGTCTGCGGTAAATGGCTCCGCGATTGCGCTAGTTGCGAATAAAAGGCTGATTAAAAATGACGATATTCCGGTTTGCCTGGTCATTGATTTCACTCTCTCAAAGAATCCGGTCTCCGGTCAGCTTCTGGTACAGCGAGGCGCCTGTCCAGAACGTGCCGGCAAAACCAGCGAAGCCCGAAGATGCGTTGCAGAAATACAGGCCTTGCAGTGAACTGCCGTGCTTCAGCCTGCCGATACCAATATTCCGGGGGGTCATATTGGAGCCATAGGAATTACCCTGTGGGGACATGCAGTATCGCTCGTTTGTCGTTGGCGTACCACCCGTTTTGAATACCAGGTGCTTCCTGAAATCCGGTATATAGTGCTCTTCCACCACGTCCAGGATCGAATCGATAATCTCTCTCTTTTTCTTCCGGTAGAGCGCCTTGTTCTCCTGCAGCAGGCCCACGAAATAGCTGTAATCAGCTACGGTCAAAAATTCTATAATGCTCTGCCCTTCCGGCCTGTCGGTGGCATCCCCGGTCATCAATCCCGGCGTGGTGATTGCAAAGCTCGGATTCGAATAATCGTGATGAGTGTACATGGCATTAAACGCTTCATTGAGGTCTTCGTGCCCGCTGTGAAAGGTGTTCCATTTGCCAAAACCGTAATCGGCCAGATCAATTCCAGCCACTGTGCAGTAAATCATGAAATTGGAAGGTGAATAATCATAATCCAGCTTCTGCCGGAGCGCCCTTCCGAAGTGCTGGAGGCCAATCATTTCTGCCGCCTTTTGTGGGTCCATGTTGCAGACTACGGCGCCAGCCCGCCACGCTTCCTTCTGGCCCGACTCGAGGTTCCTGGCATCCACGCCTGTGACCGCGCCTGACTCGACTACAAAACTGGTGACCTCGTGCCGCAGCAAAACTTCGCCACCGTTGCTGGTCACGGTTTCCACCAGCGAGTCGATTACGTGCTCAAAATGCTTTGTCGGGTAATACGCACCCCGCAGATAACCGGTAAACAGCATGACCCACGCATAAAAAGACAACTTTTCCGGCGGCAGCAAAAAGTCCGGCCATTGAGAAGCCAACAAAGTCTGGGCTGGTAGCGGAAGCTGAAATTTGTCGAAGACTTCCTGCAGACTGCTATCGTGAAAAGCCAGGGTCTGCACGGTGGCAAGCCCATCCCGCGCCAGTCCCGCAAGGGTCGGTCGCGATGACAAGACATCCAGGCCAAGCGCAACTTTGTTAACGGTGCCGATAAATTTCCCTATCGCCTGCTGGTGCCCCGGGAACAGCGCGACCAGGCGCCGGACCAGTTCTTCGGAACTGGCTGGAATTTTCAGGCTGTATCCGGGCATCACCATGCGGTCAAACCCGTCCGGGTCCATCAATTCGAATGTAACCTGCTCTTCGAGTTGTAGTTTTTTCAGGATCTTGTGTACGGTCTGGCCTTCTCCGCAGTTCCACACGTAATGCAGTTGGGCATTAAATTTAGCCGACCTGCCCATCCGGAAGGTATGACCGTATCCACCGGCGTGTTCGTGTGCCTCCAGCACCACGACTTTTCTGCCGGTACGCGCCATCAACGCGGCAAATACCAGGCCGGCGATGCCACTCCCTACAACCAGGAACTCCGCGCTGTTTTCTTCTTCTTTCATATCCCCCGCACTATACCCCGCTCAAGGCTACAGCTACTATTCATGATCACAGCTGATCAGATGGAAACGTTGATTCGACCATGCATGTCGTAGTTATCGGTGGCGGCGCTGCCGGAATGGCAAGCGCCCACTATCTTGCTCCTGCCCACCAGGTGACGGTGCTGGAAAGGCGGCCATTGCTCGGGGGCAATATTCGCACACTGAACAGGAACGTAGCGTCAAAATGTCTGCCAGCTGACTTCATACTAGACAACGGGGTGATCGAATTTCACCGCGACCACAGCCCCGGCCTGCACAAGTTGATCAGGAATCTGGGTCTGGAGTTGGTACCCTCCGAGGGTGGGTCCACCAGCCTTTACCTGGAGAGCGGCCGCAGTTTCCACATGCCCGGCGCCATCCGGGACCAGCAACGAGGCTTTGCGACAAAGGCGCTGCAACACCTGGAACTCGCCTGGATAATGCGCCACCTGCTCCCCATCGGCCTGCGCATGCACAGGGCGCGATCGAATCCGCGCGGTCGCGTTGCCGACTTTCTGGGCGAAGATACCATATCCCGTTGGTTAAGAATGTTGCTGATGTATGGCTATTCGATTCCCTACGCGCAGATTGATGGATTCCCTGCCAGTCTGGCTGTTCCAACGCTGCTGCAGGGCTCCATTGGCACCCGGTGGGTCCGGCTCAAAGGTGGTGTCTACCGCTATATCGAAGAAATCATCCGGCAGGCGGGGGTCAATCTGACCGTGAAGACCGGGCAGACGATACTTGCCGTATCGCGCCACCCAGGCGGCGTTCGCATCGAGTGCTCCAACGGAGTCATCGAAGCCGACAAGGTAATATTTGCAACGCCGCCTGACCAGGTACTGGGTCTGCTCACGGATGCCACTGCCGGAGAGCGTCTCTGGTTTTCCAACTGGCAAGCCAATCATGCAGAAACTGTTATCCACACCGACGAGTCCATTTATGCAGGCTGGGCAGTCCCTTGCTTCACAGAATTTGACCTGTTCGAAAAGGATCGCGGCAAGGATGCAGGCTACAACGCCTGGCTAAACCGCTTGTGCGGACTACCAGACAGGCATAACACGAACTACTTCCTGGCATTCAACCTGGAGGACAGGATAGACCCACAAAAGATCCTGGACCGGCAGTGGCACCACACGCCGCGTTACACAGCCAGGGCAGTGGCGTATATTGATGAGATTAAAGCCGGTAATGGCAGAAACAGCACCTGTCACGCAGGAGCGTATCTATACAATGGACTGCACGAGGGCGCCATCCAGTCGGCGCTGGCCATAAAGTCGCTGTTTGGCCTGTAGTTTGCTTCAGACAGGCTATTTAGCCGCCCTTTCATATACCTGCGCATCCACGACTGCAATCGCGGTCATGTTCATGATGCGGCGTGCCGTAACGGAAGGAGTCAGCACGTGCGCGGGCCGACCAGCGCCCAGCAAAATCGGGCCGACACCAACCGCGTTGCTGATTGCCCGGGTCAGGCCGAAAGCGATGTGCGCCGCATCAAGATTCGGAGCCACCAGCAGGTTGGCCGGACCTTGCAGGCGGGAATTTGGGAACAGCTGCTTACGGTACTCTTCATTCAGCGCCATCTCCGCGGTCATTTCACCCTCGATCTCCAGATCGGGCGCCTGCTCACGTAATATCTCCAGCGCTTGCTTCATCTTGCATGCCGATTCATCCCGGTGACTTCCAAAAGATGAGTGCGACAGCAAAGCGACTCTTGGTGTAAGCCCGAACATCTTTACTTTTTCCGACGCCATGATCGTGATTTCTGCGATCTCGCTTGCTGTCGGATTGGAATTGACGTTGGTGTCGCAGATAAAGTAAGCGCCCTCCGGAGTGCTCAGCGCACCCATCGCCGCGATGATTCCGGCGCCTTCCTGTTTTCCGATAACATCTATCACATCTTCCAATTTCTTACGGTAGCGGCCAACAACACCCGTAATCAGGGCATCGGCTTCATTTCTGTGCACCATCAGCGCAGCTATTACACTGGTTCGTGTTCGAACCATAGTCTTTGCCGTATCCGGCGAAACCCCCTGCCGTTCCATGAGGGCATGATAATCTGTCCAGTATTCCCGGTAGCGATCGTCCTTTTCAGGGTTGACGATTTTGAAATCCTTGCCCGGCTCGATGCGCAAACTGAATTTTTCGATCCTGTGCTGAATTACAGCAGGCCGGCCGATCAGGATGGGATAGGCAAGCCCATTGTCCACTACCGACTGCACTGCCCGCAGCACAACCGGCTCTTCACCTTCGGCATAGACCACGCGTTTCGGATCACGCTTTGCAGCATCGAACACAGGCTTCATCAACAGGCCGGAGCGGAATACGAATGCATCGAGCGATGCCCGATAGGCCGCCATGTCCTCAATGGGCCTGGTGGCAACTCCGCTGTCCATCGCGGCCTGGGCCACGGCAGGCGCCACCTGCACCAGCAGGCGAGGATCGAAAGGCTTGGGAATGATGTAGTCCGGCCCGAAGGTCAGTGACTCATCCTGCTGTGAAATAATGCCGATCTCCTGAACTTCCATGTGCGTCAGGTCCGCCAGGGCCCGCACGCAAGCGAGCTTCATCTCGTCATTGATAGTGGTCGCCCCGACATCAAGCGCGCCGCGGAAAATGTACGGGAAGCACAGAACATTATTGACCTGGTTCGGGTAATCAGAGCGTCCGGTCGCAATAATCGCGTCAGGACGCACTTCCATCGCGTCCTCGGGTAAAATCTCCGGATTTGGATTGGACAGGGCCAGGATAATCGGCTTCGCAGCCATGGTGGAAACCATTTCCTTGCTCAACACTCCACCGACGGAAACGCCAAGAAAGATGTCCGCCCCGTTCACTATGTCCGCGAGTGTGCGTAGCGAGGTTTCCCGGGCATAAGCCGCCTTGCTGGGATCCATATTGTCGTCGCGCCCGACATAGATCACGCCACGGCTGTCGGTTACTGCGATATTTTCTTTTCTCATCCCCAGTTTCACCAGCAAATCCAGGCAGGCCATGCCGGCAGCGCCGGCGCCGGAAGCCGCCAGTACAACATCTTCAATGTTTTTGTCCACTATTTGCAGCGCATTGATAACAGCGGCGACGGTGATGATGGCCGTGCCATGCTGGTCATCGTGAAACACCGGGATATTGAGCCGCTCCTTGAGCGCCGACTCGACCTGGAATGCGCCGGGCGCCTTGATGTCCTCGAGGTTAATACCACCGAATGTGGGTTCCAGGGACGCGATAATTTCAATCAGTTTCTTAGGATCCTGTTCATTTATTTCAATATCGAAGACATCGATATCAGCAAACTTCTTGAACAGCACGCCCTTGCCTTCCATCACGGGCTTGGCCGCCAATGGTCCAATATTACCCAGGCCCAGTACAGCGGTCCCGTCAGTGATGACTCCGACCAGGTTACCCCGGGCGGTTACTTCGCACACGGCTGCCGGATCTTCATAAATCAACTCACTTGCGGCGGCCACACCGGGTGAATATGCCAGCGAAAGCTCCTGTTGAGTCATCAATGGCTTGGTTGGCGTGATCTTGATCTTGCCAGGCGTGGGGTGGCGGTGATAATGCAGTGCAGCTTCTTTTAGACTATTGCTCATGAAAAGGGCCTGAAATCTGGTTAATAGGGGAACAGCCGGAGTATATGTTGAATAAAAACCCTTTTCCCGAAAAACTACGCCTTTTCAGGACACCGATCATCTAAATCGACGCCCGGAATTAGTGGTTTTCTATAGCAAACAAGCCTGTGGCTCCGTATAATTGTACGGTTGTAACCATACATTTACAGGTAGAAAATTATGACGACGACATTTGAGGCCGTGGCAGAGATAATTGTGGACACCAGCGACATACCGCTGGAAGAAATCACACCGGAAAAGAACGCTTTCACCGATCTTGGCATCGACAGCCTTGATTTCCTGGATATTGCTTTCGCCATCGACAAACAGTTCGGAATTAAAATCCCCCTGGAACAATGGACCGAAGAGCTGAACGAAAACAATGCAGACGTTGATGAATATTTTGTGTTGAGCAAATTATGCGAGCGGATTGACGGACTGGTCGCAGCAAAAGAAGCTTAAACAAGGGTTCCTCCATGCTCCTTGAATATTTTCAGATGATTGACACCGTTGAGGAGCTTGATCCGGACAACGGAAAAATTATCGCGCGGGCCAATGTGCCGATGGAAAGTCCTGTTTTCGAGGGGCATTTTCCCGGCTCACCGCTGGTCCCGGGCGTGTTGCTTATCGAAACCATGGCGCAGGCGTCCGGTTTCATGCTTTTGTCCCGCCTGAAATTTGAAAAAATGCCGTTCCTGGCAAATGTCACTGGCGCCAAGATGCGGACCTTTGTTGAACCGGGCGCTGTTCTGCAGATAACCGCGGAACTGGAGCATGACGGATCCGGCTTTGCGAAAACAAAAGCACAGATTTTGAGCGGCGGCAAAAAGATTTGCGACAGCAGTTTGATGTTTCGAATCATGCCGTTTCCAAATGAAACGCTGAAAGCCAATATGCTTGACCGGTTCAGCCAGATAAGCCGTTCGCCGGCAGAGTGACGCATTGAGCACTAAAAAATCAGAAGTTTGGGTTACCGGGATCGGACTGGTCAGTTCGCTGGGCGAAGGCCCTGACACCCATTGGGCACAATTAGCTGCCGGTAAAACCCCGATGCCATCGGTCGATACCGAAGACCAGGCCCCCTACCCGGTTCATCCGATTGTCGATTTCGAGGTAGCGGCACAAATCCCAAAAAGGAGCGATCAACGCCAGATGGGGCAATGGCAGCACCTTGGCACCTACGCCGCCGGCCTGGCCCTGCATGACGCCGGTATTGCCCACAACCCCGATCTGCTGGCTGCAACCAATATGATCGTCGCCGCTGGCGGCGGTGAACGTGACATTGAAGCCGACAATTCGATTATGGAGGTGGTCAGCAAGTCCGATAATCCAGGTGAGCAACTCAATGCCTGCTTGAATAACGAGCTGCGCCCAACGCTGTTCCTGGCGCAGCTTTCCAACCTGATGGCTGGCAATATTTCCATTGTGCATGGTGTCACCGATTCTTCCCGCACCTTTATGGGCGAGGAAATGGCCGGCGTCGCCGCAGTCGAAACGGCGGTTGCACAAATCCAGAACGGCCAGGGCGATATGTTCCTGGTCGGTGGCGCTTATATCGCTGAACGTGTGGATATGGCCATGTTGATGGAGTTTGGCCATACACTCTGGCAAGGGGACCATGAATCGGTCTGGACGCGCGAGGACCGTGGTGGCGGGATGATCATGGGCAGCGCCGGCGCATTTCTGATTCTTGAATCAAGGGAGCACGCCGAAGCGCGCGGCATCAAGCCCTATGCACGTATGAATAAGGTTGTTTCCGACCGCTGCAACAGGCAAGCGGGCGCGGCACGTAAAGTAGCAGATCGCTTGCTGGAACAGGTCTCCGATCAAATCCCCGAGGGACCGCTACCGGTTTTGTCCGGATGCTGTGGTGTGCAGCCCCAGTTAAGCGAAGAGCACGATTTTCTGACTTCACTGTCAGACCGCGGGATCAGCCCAGCGATCCGGGCTGTGACGACAATCCTCGGGAACACGCTGGAAGCTCAGTTCCCAGCCAACGTGATTTTGGCATCACTGGCGATTTCCAGGGGAGCATTTTTTGATCCCTTCGATAATTCCGGTGTTGAGCAAGCATTTGCCGGCCATCCGGAGCGTGTCCTGATCAGCAGCTGGGGTCACTGGCGTGGCGAAAGCCTTGCCCTGATAGATACTCCCGACGTGCCGTTGCGAGGAAAGGATTAATGAGCCAGTCTGTAAAAGACCATATGGGCCGCCCGATTGTCGTGGTAACCGGAATCGGGGTCGTGACCTCGCTGGGTGAAGGCAAAGAAGATAACTGGCGCAACCTGACGTCCGGCATGTCCGGCGTACGCAAAATAACCCGCTTTCCAACCGATGAGCTGCGCACAAAAATTGCCGGCACCATCCCGTGGGAAGGGGAAGGCCGGTACTGCGCCCCGGTGCATTCACTTACGCTGGCCAGAAAATCCGCCGCCGAGGCGATTGCACAGTCGAATATTGGTTCAAGCGGGTCTTTTCCCGGCCCATTGTTCGTTGCGGTTTCTCCAGCCGAAACCAATTGGGACCAGCGGATGGAAATCCATGGCAGGGCCGCCGCAGGCAACGCCACCGGCTATGACCGCCTGATGAAGAACGTGGTGGCTGGTGATTTTGCCGAATACTATTCGCTTTATCAGTTCGCCAGCATCGCGGAACACCTGGCCGATGATTTTGGAACCAGAGGCCTGCCCATTTCACTGACCACCGCCTGCGCTTCCGGGGCTACCTCCGTGCAACTGGGCGTTGAAGCTATTCGCCGCGGCGACACCGATGCCGCTCTTTGTATCGGAACCGACGGTGAAATTTGCGAAGAGATGGTGGTCCGTTTCAACCTGCTGTCCGCTCTTTCTACCCAGAATGACGACCCACAGGGCGCATCCAAGCCTTTTTCAAAGACCCGTGACGGCTTTGTGATGGCCGAAGGCTCGGCCACGCTGGTGCTGGAGTCTTATGACGCGGCCAAAGCGCGTGGCGCAAAGATCCTGGGTATTGTGCGTGGAACCGGCGAGCGGGCCGATACGTTCCACCGCACGCGTTCCAAACCGGACGGTTCCGCGATTATTGACACGATTACCCGCTCCCTGGCGGATGCCGGCATGGCGCCGGATGAAATCGACTACATTAATGCCCACGGGACCAGCACGCCGGAAAACGACAAAATGGAGTACCTGGCGCTGTCATCAGTACTTGGAAGCGCTTTGGACGGCACGCCGATCAGTTCCAACAAATCAATGATCGGCCACACGCTAAGCGCGGCAGGCACCATCGAGGCGGCAATCTCACTGTTGACGATCCATGCCGGAGTCATTCCACCGACCATCAATTGCAAAGAGCAGGATCCGAATATCCTGATGGACGTCGTGCCGAACGTTAAAAGAGAACAGGCCGTGAACGCGGTCATGTCCAATTCTTTTGGTTTTGGCGGGCAAAATGTCTGCCTGATTTTCTCTGCCGAGCCTGAATAGGAGTCTGCAAGGTGACAGATTCAGCCAAGGGCAAAACAGTTTTTGTTACAGGCGGCGCCAGGGGAATCGGCCGGGCTGTCGTCAGTGCGCTGGCAGCGGACGGTTATGACGTTGCGTTCTCGTATCGCGGTTCGGCTGAAGAAGCGTCGCAACTGGGCGAGGACCTCCAGTCGCAGTACCCCGCGCAAACGATAAGCAGCCACCAGGTTGACCTGTCTGACCGGGACCAGGTGGATGAGTTCGCCACCCTGATCGGGGAAACCGAATCACTCTACGGTTTGGTCTACAACGCCGGCGGGTCTTACGATTCATTGGCCGCACTGGTCGACCAGGACCGGGCTGAGGCGCTTTTCCAGTTGAATTTCTGGGCCATGACCCGCCTCGCCGGCACGGCTGCCCGACCGCTGATGCGCGCCAGATCCGGTCGCATCATCGCCATTGGCTCGGTTACTTCGCAACTGGCTGTTTCAGGCAATTCAATTTATGCCGCAAGCAAAGGCGCGATGCTCAGTTACATCAGGACGCTGGCCGTCGAGCTGGCGCGCAAGGGCGTTACCGCAAACTATCTCTCACCGGGGTATGTGGATACCGCCCTGCTCGAGCCCTACGCCGCCTATCGCGAAAAGCTTGAACAACAGATCCCGCTGCGGCGTTTTGCACAACCCGAAGAAATCGGCGCCCTCACGAGTTTTCTGTTTTCGCCGCTTGCGGGCTACATAACCGGCAGTATCATTCCAATAGATGGCGGCCTGACGGCCGGCCTGTTGATACAACGCTGAGAATCCCTTCTTTAACAAATCGGTAGATTGACACATGCGAGCACTAAGAAACTACGGCGAACGAGACCTGAGAATCGTTGAGGTCGATGCCCCACCACCACCGGCAGATGATGAAATCCAGCTGCGCATTTGCGCCGTTGCGCTCAACCACATCGATGTCTGGGGTTGGCGTGGCATGGCATTTGCCAAGCGTGAACTACCCATCACCGTTGGCGCCGAAGCTTCCGGCGAAATCATCGCCGTCGGGAAAAATGTCACCGATTTGAAAGTGGGACAGCTTGGAGCGCTATACGGAGCCAATACTTGTGGTGTCTGCAAGCCCTGCCTTGAAGGCCGTGACAATTTCTGTGAAAACGTCGGTGGCGTATTCGGTTTCCATATCGACGGTTTCGCACAGGAAATGATGAATTTTCCTGCACGCCTGTTCGTTCCGGCCCCCGCAGGGCTTGATCCGGTTGCGGCCGCCTGCACTCCGATCACCTTCGGCACGGTTGAGCACATGTTGTTCGACAACGCCAAACTGCAGCCGGGAGAAAGCATCCTGGTTCACGCCGGCGGCAGTGGCATCGGCTCGGCGGCAATCCAGCTAGCCAAGGCCATTGATTGCACTGTTTACACTACGGTCGGCAACGATGAAAAGGCGCAACAGGCGCTTGACCTGGGCGCCGATTACGCCATCAACTACCAGACTGACCGTTTTGAAGGCCGTCTGCGCAAGCTGACCAAAAAGCAGGGTGTCGATGTAGTGTTTGAACACGTCGGCGTCGATACCTGGGAAGGCAGCATGTTTTCAATGAAAATTGGCGGGCGGCTGGTAACCTGTGGTTCTACCACGGGAATCAAGGCGGAAATCAACCTGTTCCAGCTTTTTCAGCGGCAACTGCGCCTGATCGGCAGTTTTGGCTGCACCATGCGCAATATTGAAACCTCGCTTGGAAAACTGTCGGCAGGAACCGTCAAACCGATTATTGACCTGGAAATTCCGCTGGAGGATATTGGACTGGGACTGGAACGGCTCGAAAACCGCCAGGTATTCGGTAAGATTATCGTCACGCTATGAAACAGATTGAAATCAGGGAAGTCACCGGAAAAAAGGCGCTCAAGGCCTTCATACGGGTTCCCTGGAACATTTACAAAGACGACCCCAATTGGATAGCGCCACTGCTGTTCGAGCGCAAAGAAGCGCTCTCAAGAAAAAACCCTTTTTTCAAACACGCAGTCTGGCGGGCCTGGATCGCTTACCAGGACGGCCAGCCCGTCGGTCGTATTTCAGCTCAAATCGACGAATTGCATCAACAACGTTATAACAACAAAACCGGGTTTTTTGGCTTAATAGAAGCACCGGATGACCCTGAGGTATTTTCAGCGTTGTTTGCAGCCGCCGAAAATTGGTTGCGGGAAAACGGCATGCAGCAAATCGTGGGGCCGTTTAACCTCGGCATCAATCAGGAGGTCGGTATCCTGGTTGAAGGGTTCGATACCCCGCCGCGTGTTATGACCAGCCATTCGCCACGCTATTACGGCGCTGCCATCGAAGCTTGCGGCTACCGGCAGGCGCAGGATATGCTGGCCTACGAGTTGGATATTCACTCCTATACCAGCCCCGTTTCCATGCAGGAACTGATCAGCAGAAATTCCGACCGGGTGAAGGTCAGGCAACTGGATCAGAAAAACAAAGAGGCCGATTTTGACCTGATGCGGGACATTTTCAATGACGCCTGGCAAGACAACTGGAATTTTGTTCCCTTCACCGAGGAAGAATTCAGGACTGTTGGCAAGGAACTGTCGATGGTGGTGCCCGCTGATTTCATGCAGATCGCTGAGATCGATGGGGAGGCGGCGGCTTTTATTGTCCTGCTGCCTGATATCAATGAGGTTAGCGCCGACCTGAATGGACGCCTGCTGCCATTTGGATGGGCCAAGCTGTTGTGGCGTCTGAAGGTGCGATTCCCAAAAGCATGCAGGATGCCGCTGATGGGCGTGCGGCAAAAGTATCAGAAAACCATTTTCGGGCCGACCATGGCTTTCATGCTGATTGAATCAGTAATTATGCCGGGCATGTCCAGAAAGGGTGAAACGGTCGAGATGTCCTGGATACTGGACAGCAACAAACCAACCATCAACATCATTGAAAAATTTGGCGGCAAAGTTACCAAACGTTACCGCATGTATGAGAAAGATTTAAGAAATCTCTGATTCAAGATTTTGTCTTGGCCGCACCACATCCTTTGCCAGTCCAACCGCCTCGAGCATCAGAATGACCCAGTACGACATGTCGAATTCCCACCAGCGATGACCATGCGCGGCTGATCTTGGATCAGCGTGATGGTTGTTGTGCCAGCCTTCTCCGTGCGCGATCAGGGCGACCAGCCAGTTGTTGGTGCTGTCATCGCGGGTTTCGTAGTTTTGATAACCAAACATGTGCGCCAGCGAGTTCACCGACCAGGTTCCATGCAGCACGAAAACGGTGCGAACGGCGACAGCCCAGACAGCCCAGCTTGCAGCGTAACGAAGTGCTTCGCTGGCGCCGCCGATGAAGTAGCCAACTGCAGCACCGATGCCAATGATCGCGATAGCATGGGCGAAAAATACCAGGAACCATCCTCCCCTGCGCTCCAAACGAAGATAAAACCGGTCACGCAACAGGTCCGGTACGTACGGTGCGTAATGGAAGGTGCGATCAAGCTTCTTGTGCCGGTAGACGACCCAACCGACATGGCCCCATAAAAAACTGACCAGGGGGGTGTGTGGGTCGGCTTGCTGGTCGCTGTAGCGATGATGCAAGCGATGGATTGCGACCCAGCGCGCGGGGCTGTCCTGCAGGTTACACATGCCCAGGGTCGCGAATGAATACTCAAGCCACTTCGGGCAGGTAAAGCCGCGGTGAGTCAGCAGGCGATGGTAACCGATGGTGACCCCGAGCATTCCAAAAACGAAATGCCCGAGAATTGCCAGGATCAGGCCTGACCAGGTAAAAAACCAGGGGATCAAGGCCAGCAGACAAGCCAGGTGCACCAGGGTCAGCACAATCACGTAATCCCAGAGGATCTTTGGTGGTTGCGTCTCCTCGGGGCGCGGCAAAGGCCGAACTTCAGATATTTTTTCGGATTGGGATTCTGACATGTGGTGAATGGTTCATGTTTTCACTACAATAGTCCAGTTAAAAACCGTCTGAAACAAAGATTATGTCAACAAATACGAAAACAAATCGCACAGAGCGAATACCGGGCCACATGGCGCCCCAAAAAGGCCAGATCAGGCTGTTCAAGAACCCCCTGCTGGAGCGCTTGAGCAAAATCTCACCGGTAACGGTGCTGGCGGTTTATTCGCCCTTTGTCTTTTTCTGCATTTGGAAGAGTTTTGCTATCGGTACGCCCCTGGGTACATTTGTCATTCTGTTTTTATTCGGGCTGGCAGTCTGGACCTTGTTTGAATATCTGTTACACCGCTTTGTTTTCCACTTTGTGCCGCGAGGCGCGTTCCAGGAACGCGTAAGCTTTCTGTTTCACGGTGTGCATCACCAATACCCGAATGACAAAAAGCGCCTGGTCATGCCGATCACGCTGAGCCTGGCAATCGGCGTATTGTTGTTTGCCCTGTTCTTCCCTTTGTTCGGCACCTATGTATGGGCGTATGCCGCCGGGTTTGCCACGGGTTACCTGGCTTACGACATGACGCACTACAGCATTCATCACTTCAGGCACCCGAAGGCCAAATGGTTCAAGAAACTGTGGAAATCCCACCTTGATCACCACTTCCGCGACTCCAGTAAGGGGTACGGGGTGTCATCTTCCTTCTGGGACCGGATTTTCGGGACTTAGCCCCGGTCAATCACGACGCATACAAAACTGCATCACGTCTATGGTTCCTTTGCGGAACTGTTCGGCACAGCCGGTCAGGTACTTCTGGTAGCGGTCATAAACAGTTTGCGAGGTCAGGGCAATTGCCTGTTCCCGGGCATTGGCAAGGCTTTGCGCCCAGCAATCGAGTGTTTGGGCGTAATGCAATCGCAAAGATTGCACATCATAGACATTGAATCCATTCTGCTGCGCCAGTGACTTGATTCTTTCCGGGGCGCAAAGTTGACCGCCCGGGAAGATTTCATCCCGGATAAATTTCGCAAACCGTACATCTTCCTGGTTGAACTCAATACCCTGCTCCCGAAGGCGCTTGAGAGAAGGCGTGACGATTGTGTGCAGCATCATGATGCCGTTGGCGGGCAGAATTTCTTTGCATCTGCGAAAAAACGCTTCATGCCGGGTGTTTCTGAAATGTTCAAACGCACCGATACTGATAATCCGGTCAGCGGGTTCGTCGTATTCCTCCCAACCCTGAAGGCGAAAATGGACGGTGTCTGAATATGCTGATTCCCTGGCTCGCTGTGATGCATGCCGGTACTGGTTTTCACTGAGCGTGAGCCCAACCACGTTCGCCCCGTACTGCTGCGCAGCCCGCAGCGCCGTCGAGCCCCATCCACAGCCGATATCCAGCAGGTTCATTCCCGGAGCCAATTCACATTTACTCAGCGAGAGGTCCATCTTGGCCAGTTGCGCTTCTTCCAGCGTTGCGTCTGGATCATCGAACCAGGCACAGCTATAAGTGCGCGTCGGATCCAGGAAGAGGGCAAAAAAATCATCGGAAAGATCATAATGGGACTGAACTTCCTCGAAGAATGGTTGCATTTCCGACATGATATGGTCTCCAATGTATTGTTGAGATAGTACTTCAGGATTCCACATGCGCATACCCTGGCGATACCGGCTTCTGCAATCTTTAATCAATTTTCGTGATTGGTTCATTGCACAGGTCATTTTCCTTGCGCTGAAACTTCTGCGCCTGGTCCCAATGGACAGCGCAATCAGGACATTTGAACGTTTCGCGCGCTGGCTTGGCCCGAAATTAAAGCGCCACCAGGTGGCTCTGGACAACCTGAAACTGGCGTTTCCCGAGAAAAGCATCGAGGAGCGTGAAAAGATCGCCATCGAAAGCTGGGCGCAGATGGCCCGTGGCCTGCTCGAATATGGATATCTCGATGTCATCTTCGACCTGGGTGAAGACGGTCAGGATTCCGAGCGTATCGAAATCAAAAATGGCAAATACTTCATAAAATTACGCGATGATGGCCTGCCCGCGATCATTTTCACCGGACACCTGGCCAACTTTGAATTGCTGCCAATAGCTGCGGCAAAATTCGGCCTCCAAATAAAGTCACTGTTCCGGGCGCCAAACAACAAGTATGTCGCTGCGCGCATTGCCGATGCGCGCAAAGATGTTTCCGAAAACCTGATCGCATCGCGCCAGGGCGCTTCCTTCCAGTTGATGAGTGCACTGGAACGGGGTGAGCATGTCGGCATCCTGGTGGATCAGAAATTCCGCCGCGGCATCGATGTCCCGTTTTTTGGTCACGACGCCCCCAGCAACCCCTTGCTGGCCAAACTGGCGCGGCGCTACGATTGCCCGGTCCACGGGGCCCGCGCCATACGCCTGCCGGATGGAAGGTTCCGGCTCGAAATCACCGAAGAGCTTGTTCTGCCGCGCACAAAAGATGGCGACATAGATATCAGAGGCACGACCGAACTAATCAACAAAGTGGTGGAAGGCTGGGTCCGCGAATACCCTGAACAATGGCTCTGGATTCACCGTCGATGGGGGTAGAAATATTCTATCTCCGTACTGAAATAGTTACATTGTTTACATTTCCAGCTATATTCACTGGTATCCATGCAAAAAAGCATAACTCCTTATAACGGAACCGAGCCATACGTTTTCGTCAGCTACGCGCATGCTGACGAAACCGTGGTGATGGCGGAAATGTGCCGGCTGAAAGAAATGGGTGTCAACGTCTGGTATGACGCGGGCATTGCACCGGGAAGTACCTGGCGCGAAGAGATCGCACAATCGCTGGCTGACTCCTCTCGCATGATATTTTTCGTCAGCAACAATTCCGTAAACTCAATACATTGCGCGCAGGAAACTTCGTTCAGTCACACCCGTGGCGTCAAGATCCTCGCCATTCACCTGGAACCTGTCGATCTTCCGCTGGGCCTGGAACTGAATCTCGGAGACCAGCAGGCAATATTCAAATATCAACAGCAGGAGGATCAGTACACAAGCCAACTCATATCGGCCCTGGGTAGTCTGACCACCCAGGCGGTTGCAGCAGACTCCACGACATCGGAACTCAAGCAGGTAACTGTGTTACATGCCAAATTCCGCACTATGCCGGTGGGAGACGAACCCGTAGACCCGGAATCCTACCTCGAAGCGATCAGTCAGTGCCGCGCCCAGATCACCGAGCGAATCGCTGACCTGGAAGGCCACATATCGCTCACCAGCAACGAAGAGCTCAATATCTGCTTTGGCGTACCCAATGCCCATGAAGACGATGCCAGGCGGGCGCTGCGCTGTGCTCTGCTGATACAGGAAGTCATCGACCGGTCCCGCATTGATATCGCTCGAAAGTATGACCTGGAAATAGACATTCGCCAGGGAATTCAATGCGGCCGGGTAGTGGTTCGAAATGTTCCTGGAGAAGGCCTTTCGATATTCGGTCAGTCGTCGAATGATGCGGCAGACCTGGCGAAAGAAGCTGAAAACGGTCAGATTTATATCGGCGCAACCGTCCATCAGTTGGTTGGAAAAGCATTTGATTGCTACCACGTCGGGGAGCAGGTGCTTGGCAGCAAATCGGTCGACACCTACCAGGTGCTCAAAGAATCACTGGTGCCTCAGCAACTCGACTCCTCCGGTTTTTCGGAGATTGTTGGCCGCGAACAGGAACAGGGTTCACTGCTCGATCGCTGGAAACTCGCGGCAGGCGGTTCAGGCCAGGCCGTACTGCTTTCAGGTGAACCCGGCATTGGCAAGTCCCGTCTCACCATGAGCCTGATCGATCAAATTCGGGACCTGGGAGAGGTGCAGGTCTTTAGCGGCATCTGCTCGCCCTATTTCACCCACACCTCATTGCATCCATTTGTTGAAATCCTGGAAGGTATCCTCGGATTGCGCACTGACATGCCCAATGACGAGAAACTCGCAAGGCTCGACGAATACCTGGCCGGTTTTCAATTTGGCCCGGAAAGCCCGACCAGGCTATTTGCCAAACTGCTCTCCATTCCCAATGACTTACCCGTGCCACAAACAACACCTGAACTGGAGAAGCAAAGCCTGTTTGAATCCATCCTGAACCTCGCCATACAGGAATCACAACAACGTCCCGTATTGCTGGTCATCGAGGATATCCATTGGGCCGATGCCACAACACTGGAACTGCTGGGTCACCTGTTGGACTTACTACCAACCACACACATATTTTGCCTGCTTAATTTCCGTGCGCATTTCAACCCTGACTGGGTTACCAGGCCGCATATCAGCCAGTTGGCGCTGAACCGGGTAACGGATGAGGAAGCCAGGGCCATTATTCACTCGGTCGTGGGGGACTCGGCCCTGGACGCGCAAACCCTTGCCACCATCATCTCCCGCGCCGACGGGGTACCGCTTTTCCTTGAAGAAGTCACCAGGTCGTTGCTGGATTCGGGTGCGCTGACATCGGGGGCGACCGACCTGGCGATCCCCATTACCTTGCAGGAATCACTGACGGCAAGGCTCGATCTGCTCAAGGTAGAAAAAAAGGTCGCCCAGATTGCTTCGGTGATCGGGCGCGAATTTGAACTATCGCTGCTTTCAAAAATAGCGCCCTTCAGTATGACAGAGCTCAGCGAATACCTGACCACGCTGGTGCGCAAGGACTTTGTGTTGCAACAGGGCATTGGCGCTTCAGCGAGGTACATCTTCAAACATGCTCTGATGCGCGATACCGCATATGGTTCTTTGATGAAGAAGGATCGCCATGAGTATCACAAACTCATTGCCTCGAACCTGGTCGCCGAATTCCCGGAACTCTGTGAACGCCGTCCGGAACTGCTGGCCCATCACCACGCTGCAGTTGGGGACCATGTAGGCGCGCTGGAGTGGTGGTTGAAGGCGGGCGACAATGCAGCGCAAAATTTTGCCAACCAGGAATCAGAACACCATTATCGCAATGCCCTGGATTCCATTCCGGCCATGGAAGGACCCACAGATTCCAAAGAACTGGAGATTCTGATGCGCCTGGTGCCATCGCTGGTGGCTAACACCGGATATGGTTCATCCGAGCTTGAACAGACCTGCGAACGCGCCCTCGAACTTTGTGAACGGGTCGGCGACGACGCACAGACAGTGTTCGTACTTTATGGCTTGTGGATGTTTCATGTAGTGCGCGCTAACCACCCACAATCCCTGGAACTGGCTGCGCGGGTGGCCAAATCTGCCGAGAGCATGCAGAATCCCGACCTGATACTCGAAGCCGCTCTGGCGCAAGGCATCGCGAACTTTTTCGTTGGTGAGTTCGACCATGCACGCACTCAATTCGACCGCTGTATTGCCCTCTACGATGAAGAGGCCCACGCGAATCATGCTTACCTTTTCGGCCAGGACCCAAGGGTTATCGCATTGTCTTACCTGTCATGGTTATTGTGGATCACAGGCCACGAAGCAGAAGCGATTGAAGCTGGTGAATCCGCCCTGAAGTATGCCCGCGAACTGGGGCATCCCGTTACCCTCGCCTTTGCACTGTCCTACGCTGCCTTTTTGCGCCTGTTCAAATCGGACTATGAAAGTGAGGCGAATTTTGCCGAAGAACTGATCACGCTGCGCGACAGCCATGGCATCCCGGAATTATGGGTTGCTCACGGCAACGTGGCCCTGGCATGGCATCGGGGGGCTGTCCACGATGCACACGAGGCAGCGGATCAGATGCGCGACGCTCTCAAGATGTTCAGAGACACAGGTTCACGCTGCTTTCTGCCGTTATGGGACACCATTCATGCAGAGATATTGATCAGGGCGAACCGTCCGGACGAGGCGTTGGAAATCCTGAACAAGGCTGAACAGGAGATGAGTGAGACCGGTGAACACTGGTGCCTGTCGGAATGGCACCGGGTCCACGCGATGGCGCATCATTCGACCGGCAAAAAAGAGCACACAAAAAAAATATTTGAAGCAGCAGCTAATGTAGCTGAAAAGCAAGGCGCTACCAACTGGTTGGGCCGTGTGAAAGCCTCGCGTGAAGTCCTCACGGGGTAGTAAGTTTACAAAAATAGTCCAAAGGACAAAAAAACCTGGGAGTCATTAATGAGTATTGAAAATTTTTCGAAATTCTATGCGCAAAAGAAACATGAACTGAACCTTC
>PVMK01127203.1_pt1 | contig 36437 bp, 37 predicted proteins | sample 1853481 | NCBI WGS metagenome assembly PVMK01 (sample SAMN08533507, study PRJNA380276) | Marine sediment metagenome, whole genome shotgun sequencing project. | reverse complement strand
GTGGGCCCACAGGGATTCGAACCCCGAATCAACGGATTATGAGTCCGCTGCTCTAACCGTTGAGCTATGGGCCCTATAACGGGCTGAAAGTTAGTCTTTTAGTCTATTAATTGAAAATAAAAATTGCGTAAATTTAACATAATTATCGAAGGATAAGTTATGAATCTTCGAGTTCGAATTACGTTTGGGTTCCTAATTATTGTATTTGTCATGGCCTGTGTCTCAGGTATCATAATTTGGCAAGAATCAAAAATGCATAAAGCTTTTCAGAATTCCTGACAGATCAGTGAAATTGAATTAGTATTTGTATATTAACGCGTTAGATATATTATTAAAAGGGAAATCATTTCCACTTTTAATAAACTTATAATGCTACTATAATTTTATACCATATACAGCGTAATTTCAACAATATTAATATAAAAAATTGAGTAGAAAATGAAAAAGGATTTACATAGTAAAATTAGTGATAAAACTGCCGTAATCGGAATAATCGGTTTAGGATATGTAGGATTACCTTTAGCGGTAGAATTTGCAAATAATGACTTTACCGTGATAGGCATTGATGTAAATAAAGCAAGAGTAGATCAACTAAATAGAGGAGATAATTATATTGGCGATGTGTCCGATGATAATTTAAAACAATTAGTCTCATCAAAACAAATAAGCGCTACAACTGATTTTTCGGCTCTAGTAAATATAGATGCCGTTCTAATTTGTGTACCAACGCCGCTTAACAAATTAAAGGATCCTGATGTTTCATATATATTAAATGTTCTGGATCAATTGACAAAATATGTCCACGTCGATATGCTCATTAGTTTGGAAAGTACCACTTATCCAGGAACAACTCGAGAACTAATATTACCGGCATTAGAACAAAATGATTTAACTGTTGGCAAAGATTTTTATCTGTGTTTTTCACCTGAACGAGTTGATCCTGGTAATGAAAAATATCAAATTAAAAATACTCCAAAAATAATCGGTGGTATAACTAAAGAATGTACAGAAATGGGAAAGATGCTTTATGAGGCAATAATTGATACTATTGTGCCGGTTTCTTCGCCCGAAGCTGCCGAAACTGTTAAATTATTAGAAAACACCTTTCGGTCTATCAATATTGGACTTGCTAATGAAGTCGCAATTATGTGTGAAAAACTTGGCGTTGACGTTTGGGAAGTTATCGATGCGGCAGCAACGAAACCTTTTGGATTTATGAAATTTACACCGGGACCGGGATTGGGAGGACATTGTATTCCAATTGATCCACATTATTTATCATGGAAGATGAAAACTTTGAATTACCGAGCAAGATTTATCGAACTTGCCGGCGAGATAAATACCGGCATGCCGCTGCACGTTTTAGATTTAATTAGCAGAGGACTTAATCAATCTCAGCAATCTATTAATGGGAGTAAAATATTAGTTTTAGGTGTTGCATATAAAAAAGATATAGATGATGTCAGAGAATCTCCGGCGTTAGATGTGATGACGCTATTAGAACGGGGCGGTGCACAAGTTGATTATTATGATGGTTATGTTCCCAAAATTAAATGGAATGATGAGGATAAGCATAGCCAGAAGAAATTATCATCAGAAACTTTACGTGGATATGATGCTGTTGTAATCCTCACGGATCATTCAAATATAAATTATGATTTAGTCAAATCAGAATCAAAATTGATTATTGATACTCGCAATGTATTCTCAGGAATTAAAAATCCAAAAATCATTCGTTTAGGTAATAGTCTAAGTAAATAGAATCCACATGTACGATGTGGCTATCATTGGAGGGGGAATCATTGGATTGGCTACGGCGCATGAATTTCTTGAGAAAAATCCATCCAAAAAGTTAATAATATTTGAAAAAGAATCTAAATTCGCCGCTCATCAAACCGGTAATAATAGTGGCGTTATTCATTCCGGTATTTATTATAAACCTGGTTCATTAAAAGCCAATAATTGCCGGCTTGGCGTTAGTAAGCTATTACAATTTTGTGATAAATATGGTATAAAATACGATTTATGCGGGAAACTAATTGTTGCAAATAGTGAAAGCGAAATACCAAGTTTGATGGAACTTTATAATCGCGGAATAATAAATGGTGTACCAAATATAAAATTATTAAATGAAAATGAAATCAGAAAGCTTGAGCCGTATACGGTTGGTATCAAAGGTATTCATTCTCCTTCTACCGGCATAATAGATTATAAAGATGTTTGCAACGTTAGCGCTAATATCATCGAACAGAATGGTGGGAAAATACAATTAAATTCTAAGGTAAATGATATTATCCATGATAATGACGGAATTATAATTGAAACAACGCAAGGTAATTTTCACTCTAAATCCATCATTAATTGTGCAGGATTGTACTGCGATAGAATTGCAAAGATGAATGATACGAATCTTGGCATTAAAATAATACCATTTCGTGGTGAGTACTATAAATTAATCCCCCCAAAAGCGTATTTAGTGAAAAACTTAATTTATCCGGTTCCTAATCCGGAGTTTCCATTCCTAGGAGTTCATTTTACACGGAAAATTGATGGTACTATAGAAGCAGGACCAAATGCTGTAATAGCATTTGCGAGAGAAGGTTATACCAAAACAGACATCAATTTTAAAGATTTAATTGACATATTTGGCTATCCTGCTTTTTGGAAATTGGGGAAGAGATACTGGAAAATCGGAACCGCAGAAATGTTACGGTCTTATCTAAAAGTTTTATTTGTAAAAGCATTAAAAAAGATAATTCCAGAAATAGAAAGTAAAGATCTAATTCCTGGCGGAAGTGGAGTGCGTGCTCAGGCACTGACAATAGACGGTAAGTTGCTCGATGATTTCCACATAATCAGGAACGATAATATAACACACATACTAAATGCCCCTTCACCGGCAGCTACAAGTGCATTCGCAATTGCGGAACATGTAATTTCAGTTTTTGAATCCTAATTCTTTATTTTCAAGAAAGATGTGAAGTGATACTACGATTTGTATTTAATTTCTATAAATATTAATGGTTATGAATTTGGCATATAAATTTTATAAGTCTTTATTTTTCGGCATTTGCATGATATTGTTGGTCACAGTAAAAGGTTATGCGCAAAATGTTCCTATACCGAAAAAACATATAGTAAACCAATTTATTGAACGTCAAATCACTTTAGGAAATCTTTCGCAAAGAGATGCGAGTGTGCGGCCGTTAACTTATTCAAAAGTTAGAAATATACTGAATCAGATAACGGTTATTTCAAATGAATTATCACTAAAAGATCAACAATTATTACAAAGATTCGAGTCGGAATTTTCTATAGAGAAATTTGAAAGTCGACCTGGTTTCCCATTGCAGAAATCATCTTTAAAGAGTATCGGAAAAACTGCATTTGGAAAATATAAAATGCAAGAATCGGAACCACATTTTTTATCATATAGAGATTCGGTTGTTTATGCATGGGCTGATATAAATGAAACAATGCGTTTAGAGGCAATTGATGAATCAATTTACCGACGATATACAGATCAAGTATCTATTTTGGGCTCACTTTCAGACCGGTTATCATTTTACGTAAACTTCACGATGAATAGATTTGTCGGCGATTCATCTTTAGTCTATCAAATTGAAGATTTTAAAAACGAGGACCATCCGTACTTTGATTTTGTCAATTGGACTCTATGGTATCAATCGGAAGCCGCTTTCCATATTTCAACTCGATTCGGTGATTTTCAAATAAGTAAAACACCAGTGATCTGGGGGTTCTCACCGGATCATTCCCCAATTCTTTCGGGCAGCACACAAACATTCCCTTATGTTAATTATTCATTAAAATTTAAAAATATTGGATTCCATTTTTTACATGGTTCTTTACTACCGTTTGAAAGCGGATTGATTCATAAGATGGAAAACTATCCACAAAAATATTTGGCAGCACACCGAATTGAATTAGATATCAATAAAGATTTAACCGTATCATTTAATGAAATGGTTATTTATGGCAATCGTCCTTTTGAGATAGAATATATGATACCGGTTAACTTTTATTGGCCGGCTGAGCATAATCAAGGAGATAAAGACAACATACTGATGGCATTGGATTGTTCTTGGCGCGTAAAACCAGGATTTAGATTGTACAATACTTTATTTTGGGACGAGTTAGCTTGGAAAAAAGTATTAACAAAATGGTGGGCTAATAAATTTATATTTCAAACTGGGTTTCATTGGGTATCTAAGTCGAATCCATATCTAGCGGACTTGCGTGTGGAGGCAACAGTCAGCCGACCGTGGACATATACACATTACAATGTAGTTAATTCTTATACGTCTGCAGGAATGGGACTTGGTTTGCCTCAAGGACCTAATTCACAATCATTCTTGCTAAAAGTAGGATTTTGGCCTTCCTACCGCTGGTATTTTAACATTTCATCTATGTTAATACGAGAAGGATCAGGACTTGGTGGTTCTCCTTTGGATAATTACGCTTTACGTGATCGGGAATTAGATGAAAATACCCCATATTTACTTGGCGAGATCCGTAATTCATCGGAATTCCGTATGGAAACAAATTATGCAATGAATAGAGTTGTCAACTTATTTGGATTAATCAGTTATAAATATCCGAATTCAGAATATAGTGGACACTTTGGGTTAATAATTGATTGGTAATTCTTATTGATGAATCATAAGATTTTACCAAAAATACGATTATTCTTAATAATATTAATTATAAGTTCTGTATCTGCCCAACTTTACATTCCCGCAAATCCCTTTGATTTACTGTTTACCGAACAAAAAATAATGATGGGTGGCAATGATCCTGGTTCGTTAATGATTCGACCAGTTATGCTGCCTACTAAACAATCAAAACACGCATGGTTGTTGAAAGTAAGAAATGAGTTTTTTTACAACAGTGGGGCACCAAATCTTGAAAACACCTCTGACCGTTGGGTTGGAAAAGGTGTTAGTTTTTTTACATCAGCAAATATCGCTTATAATAGCAAGTATATTTTTGCAAGTATTGAACCTTTTTATTTCATATCTCAAAATGATGATTATAATGAGCCATCAAGGATACCGAAATTCAGTCACTTGAACGATAATAGACCGCACGTTGAAACACCTTATACATCTGCCGGAATTAGAGAAACGCAGTTATATTTAAATATTAATGGATTTGGTGGTGGTTTTTCCAATGCGAATATGTGGTGGGGTCCCGGATTTCATAGTTCTTTGATGATGACCAGTAACACTACTGGTTTTGGACATCTGATGCTAGGTACAATTAATGAGAAACGCGTTAAAAATTGGGGTTTTAATGGTAGATATGTATTATCAAAATTTGGTAAGAAAAGTCAATCAGAGCCATATTATAGTGGATTTATTTTTAACACAACCTATTATTCAATTCCAATAATTACTATAGGATTTTCTAGAGCATTTTTGTCTGGCGGTAAAAATACAGATTACGACATCAGTTTGCTGGAAGCAGCTTTGCTTCCTTTTGAAATTGTTAAAATAGAAAAACCAAGTAACCAAAGCGAAGTACTTAATCCGGTTAATCAAAACTATACTGGATATATTAATTTTCGTTTTCCAAAATCAGGATTAGTGATGTTTTTGGAATATGGTAGAAATGAAGGTCCGGAAAGCTTTGAAGATTTCATTTTACATCCTGATCATAGCAGAGCATATATTTTTGGAGTAAGAAAATACGGTTTGTTTGATAACATTAATTTAATGTTTGGGTTTGAATATGCAAATCTTACACAAACTCCTTTTTGGCAATTACGCGAAACATTAGATTGGAATAGTGCTAGCCAATTTGATTTTAATACCTATGATGGGAGATATTGGGCAGCTCATAGTGGGCCGGATTCCGATGATTTTACAATTTATTTAGCATATAATAATAAGAAAATGTCGATTATGCCCTCATTCAACTATGAAAGACATAATGTAACCCATCCCAATGGTTTAGTGCACCAAAATGCTAATACATTAGTGAATGAAATCCGTTCTGGCACAGTTTTTATTAATGAAGAGCGGGATGTACTATATGATCTGGGTCATTTAGCAGAAGGCAAATTAGAATTCAAATTGGATGTTACTTATTTATATAAAGGATTTCGATTGTTATTTTACTATGAATTTGAAACGGTATATAATCAGTCTTTTTTATTTTCTGAACCTAGTAGTAGAGCAGATGGTGTTCAAAAAAAATCCAATAATATGTTTTGGATTGGAATTGAAAAATATTTTAACGGAAACAATTGATATTATTATCAAAGATATTTCAAGAAATATACTTAGTTAATAAGTAAAAATCACTTATTAATCCTTTCTTCTAAAATTAATCTGAAATATCTTTAACGCATCTGAATCCAATTTCGTGACTAATATTTGTTGGTAAATATCCTATTTCTGGTTCGAACCATGTTAATAACTCCTTCGTATTAATACTTTCCCAAGAACCACCTTTAATTACTTTTCCTGAAGAATCTCTCCACCAAGAGGAAGTCCATTCCCAAACATTCCCTGCCATATCGTATATTCCATAAGGACTGCAGTTATTATTTGTATTACCATCGCCGTTATAATATCCTATCGGGGTTGTATCATTATCGTATGCATCGCCACTATCTTTAAAGTTGGCATATGATGCTGATAATGTATCACCCCAAGGATAATTTGTCCTGCTATTTGCTCTTGCGGCCTTTTCCCACTCCTCCTTCGTCGGTAATCTCAATCCGTAATATTTTGCAAATGCATTAGCCCCAAACCAAGTGACCCCTACCACAGGATGATTGTTGTAACCTTCCTTTTGTCCATCTACCCATCTCAATTTTATTACAAATTCATCCGGTGGATTAAAAGCAATACGGGGATTTGGATAATAAAAAACCACAAATTTGTATATACCTGCCGGCCAATTTTTATCACCGGAATACTGTTCAGACACACCTGGACTAGTCATTATAATGTCGCCATTTTCAGAAGCGTCTTTTAAATACTCGATATATTGTGCGTTAGTAACAGGATATTTCATCATTAAGTAGTCATGTTCAATAAATTTTTCCAATCCGTATTTGCCCGATGAATACGCTCCGGCAGGGATTCTAATTAATTCGATATCTTCGGGAATATCTGCCGTAACCTGTTTATCATCCAGTGTGATAGTTTTACAGCCGAACAAACAGACACTTATGACTATCAATCTAATTGATGAATGCATATTATTTTTCCTCGAAACAACTTATAATATTATTATAGATATTTTTCAATTTCCACAAGTTATATTTATTAAAATATAATAGTAACAATCGGAGTGGATTAATGTTTAAAATGATAAGACAAAATACAAAAACGCAGAAAATGCTTGAAAAAATGAAGTTTACACGAAAAATCCTGTACGGTTTTCAAATATAATTAGGTTTGCATGACTAATTTGATTTAACAACTAACATTACATAACCATATAGTGCAGTGCTTTTTTCAGCAGTTTTGTATCCACAATTACGTATCATTTGATAGATATTTTCATGCCTATAATTAAATCTAAATTCACATTCTTTCAAATTTAGATAGAACGAATTTTTATTGATATCTCGGAATTTTGACAGCCGAGCTTTTGCGTAACCCCGGAAGTTATTAATACCATTAATATGAGTCTGTCCTCTAACAAATCGATTCTTTCCGTGATGTATTCTAAAATGTTTTTTTAAATCCCATATCAACCAATCCGGAGTATCCATACCAGCCGTCTGAATGGATTACTGTTTCCAAGTCCATACGCCACGCATAATATCCTGAAGTGTTTTCCGTCGAACATCCGGGACAATTTCAGTATAAACTTTACCATTCCGCTTAAATATTCCCAATACAATTGTTACGCCGCTGGCACTATGTCGACGCATAGCCTTGACTCTCTTTGCTCCATCCCGATTTAATCGGGACTACTTCACCATTGAAAAGATATTCAACTTCACAAAACCATGCAATCCTAATACGCAGGGCTTTGAAATGGCGATTGATAGTGTTCCGGTTAAGGTGGGAAAGTTCACTGATTTGGACCGCGTCCAAGTCCAAAGAAAACAGTTTAACCAAATGTCTAAATTTCTTCTCAGAAATTCGGGAACGCTTAACATATTTGTTTCTCATTGTCATACAGGAGCTTACGGCCTTTTATCTATTGCGTTCTAGTCGGGACCCTTTAATTAATACGATTTAATGATAGAAAAACTATTATATTAGTATTTTGTATAATCTTTTTTTGATGCTTTAGAATTTTGCTAATTATTACTAAATTTCCTCATTGAATTTTAAAAGAAAATCAAAAAGATGATATTATTCAGAAAGAGGCTTAACTAAATTGAGATTTAATCGCAGAAATTTGCGAGGCCCTCTGGCAAATTAAAAATTTATAATAAAGTGCACCTAATTCTGGTGCACTTTTACATTTAATGAGGAAAAAGAATGAGTTCTGTAAAAAAATTGATCGAGTTACAAAATATTGATACACAATTAATGGAAATCGAAGATATCCTTGGTGATCTACCTAAAAAAGTAGATGAGTTATTTTTAGAAGAGGAACAATCGATTAAAAATATTGAAAATGGTAAACAAAGAATTAAAGAGATAAAATTAGATTTAAATAAAATAGAGTTGCGTGTTAAAGAAGACAATCAAAAAATCGATCATCTTAAAGACCAATTATTCAAAGTCACTACTAATAAACAATATGATGCCATTATGCTAGAAATTGATTATCTGAAAGAGCAATTAGATAAAGATGAAACGGTAGATATTGAATTGATGGAAGAGAAGGGCACATTAGAAGAACAAATTAAGAACCAAGAAAAAAATGTGGAATCGGTTAGTAAAGATTTGTTAGAAAGACGCGAAAGCCTAGAAAAGATGTTGCTAGAATCTGCTGAGCAAAAAAAGCAACTTGAAAGTGACAGGAATAAATTAGTGGATTCTATTGAACCACATGTATTAAAGAGATATAATGTAGTTCGTCAAGCGCGCCGTGGAACAGCAGTCGTTCCCGTTTTAGGTGCATCATGCAGCGGTTGCGGAGCAGTTGTACCACCACAGAAAATTGCTGAAATTCGAGCAGACAAAATACCGTATGCCTGCGACGAATGTAGCAGATTTTTATTTATAGAAAATTAATTTTATTTAAACTAATTCATAATAATTTAGTAAAATATACTGATTTTTGAAAATTGAGCTGGTTGGGTGACTACTCTCCGATAATCTCGGGGGGAGGAAAGTCCGGGCACCGCAGAACAGAGTGCCTCCTAACGGGAGGAATCGCTATTAGCGATATGGAAAGTGCAACAGAAAATATACCGTCCTGCATTTTGCAGGATAAGGGTGAAAAGGTGGTGTAAGAGACCACCAGTTCCTAATGCAAATTAGGATGCTTGTAAACCCCACTTGGTGTAAGATTAAATAGTTCTCAAGATGTTGTTCGCATCGCTGACCCGACTTGTCGGGGCTGTAGAGACGGGTAAATTGCTTGAACTTAATTGTGAAATTGAGTCTAGATGAATGGTCATCGTTCCGACATTAGTGTCGGGATACAGAACTCGGCTTATAGACCAGCTCAATGTTATATCCTCTATAATTCTGATTAGAATTCCTTATCATTAAATATTAATTATTCCGTAATCTTGCAGCAAGATATTAATCCTTGAATTATCAATACTTTATTATTATTTAATCTAAATAGCGAAAAATAGAATTAATTAAATCTATGAAGTGGCAGTTCCTAATTCCCGATCCCAAATTAGTAAACCAATTAAAAAAAGAATTTATATCATCCGAAATTATTGCGAGAGTATTGGCAAATAGAGGAATTAAATCTGTTATTAGTTCAAAGGATTTTTTTGATCCACAATTAAACCAACTCAACAATCCATATGATATGCAGGATATGGATATCGCAACAGATAGGATAATCGACGCCATCAAATCCAAGATTCCGATATTGATATACGGTGATTACGATGTTGATGGTACAACTGGAGCATCATTGTTGTATTTAGCTCTCACAGAATTAGGTGCAAGTGTAATTCCATATATCCCAAATCGAGAGGGAGAAGGATATGGATTATCAAAAATTGGGATTGATAAAGCCAAAGAATCGGATGTGAAACTTATAGTAACCTGTGACTGTGGAATAAATGCTTTTGAACCAATAAAATATGCAAATTCATTGAAAATTGATGTGATAATAACCGATCATCATATTCCTGATGAGACACTTCCCGCTGCTTTTGCTATACTAAATCCCAAGCGTATTGATTGTGATTATCCTTTTAAAAGTCTCTGCGGAGGCGGCGTAGCATTTAAGTTGTCATGTGCTTTGTCAGAAAAAATGAATCAACCGGAAGATTTAATGTATAAGTATTTGGATTTAGTTACTTTAGGCACTTGTGCCGATATGGTAGTTATAAAAGATGAAAATCGGATTATTGTAAAATATGGTTTAAAACTGTTGTCCAGCGGAAGCAAGCCCGGAATAATATCATTGTTAAAACTGGTTGGATTAGAAAATAAATCAATTTCAGTTGGACAATTAGTCTTTGGTGTTGCCCCCAAGATTAATGCAGCCGGTCGGTTGGGCGATGCAAACCGTTCAGTTGAGTTGCTAACTACCTCTGATAAGCAACGTGCAAAATTATTGGCAAATGAGTTAATGCAAGAGAATCAAAAGCGCCAAGTTATTCAACAAGAAGTAGTGGATGCTGCATTTAATATGATCCACGCTAATATTGATTTAAAAAGCGAAAGAGCTATTGTGTTGGCAGGTAAGGAGTGGCATCCGGGTGTTATTGGGATAGTTGCCTCAAAGGTAAAGGAGGAATTTCATCGTCCTGCTGTAGTTATCTCGTTTAATAAACATGGTATTGGCAAAGGATCGGCTAGAAGTATTTCGGGTCTTGATTTATATGAAGCTTTAGCTGCATCATCAAAACATCTTGTCGATTTTGGTTGACACGCCATGGCGGCTGGACTAACAAAAAAAGAAAAATCGTTTGCAAATGTCAAAATCAAATTTAACTAATATGTTAATAAAACAATAACAGAAGAATATTTTATTCCATCAATTAAACTGGAAGGCATACTTAAATTAAAAGATATTGATAGTAGGTTTATAGATTTTTTAGATAAATTGGCACCCTATGGTCCGGGTAATATGAGACCAAGTTTTGCTTCCAAGCGAGTGGAGATAGTAGGAAATCCACGGGTTATCGGTAACGGAGATCACATTATTTTTAAAGTACGTCAGAGTCAAAAAGTAATATCAGCTATAGGATTTAATATGTCTGCACATTACGAAAAATTAATTAAAGGACTACCGGTAGATTTAGCGTACGTTGTTGAAGTTAATGAGTGGCAAGGGAGAGAATTAGTACAGTTAAATGTCCGTGATATAACAATGAGCGATTAAACAGAGGAATTATGATAAGGAAAACTAGAATTGCTGGTATTGGTTATTATGTTCCCGAACGAATTGTAACTAATAAAGATCTTGAAAAATTAATGGATACAAATGATGAATGGATTGTAACTAGAACGGGAATCCATGAAAGACGTTGGGTTGATTCAAGGATAGGTACATCAGATTTAGCTGTGAAAGCGGCGGAAAAAGCGCTTGATATGGCAAAAGTATCAGCTAAAGATATTGATCTCATAATATTTGCTACGCTAACATCTGATTATCACTTCCCTGGTTCAGCTGTACAAGTTCAAGATAAAATGGGTATGAATACAATTGGAGCCTTCGATATCAAGGCCGCGTGTTCGGCCTTTGTATATGGATTATCAATTGGTGACCAGTATATAAAAACCGGTCAAGCTGACAATGTGTTGGTAATTGGAGCTGAAATACAATCCACAGGAGTGGATATATCAACAAAAGGTCGAGATATGGCTATTTTATTTGGTGATGGAGCCGGAGCCGCTCTACTACAACCTTCAAACGACACTAGTGAAATATTATCAACACATATACATTCTCAAGGAAAATATTTAAAGGAATTATGGGTAGAAATACCCACTTCGATAGAATCGCCATGTATAACAAAAGAAATGTTAGTTGAAGGCAGGCAGTTTCCACAAATGAATGGAAGAGAAGTTTTCCGCAATGCGGTAACGCGTTTTCCGGAGGTCATTAACGAAGCATTAGTTAAAAATAATTTAACTGTTGATGATGTCAATATGTTCATTCCCCATCAGGCTAACCTGAGAATAACTCAATCGGTGGCAAAAAGATTAGGAGTGGGAATGGATAGGATGTATAGCAATATTGAAAGATATGGAAATACTACAGGAGCCTCCATTCCAATCGCTTTAGCGGAAGCTTATCAGGAAGGAAAAATTAAAAAAGATGACATAGTAATTTTAGCTGCTTTTGGCGCTGGTTTTACATGGGCTTCAGCTGCAATACGGTGGTAATTTTGGAAACATTATTTTTTATTTAATAGAGGAATAAATGGACAAGTTGTTTTTTACCGATGAACATGAAATGCTTAGGTCAATGGCAAAAGATTTTGCAAAAAATGAAATAGAACCGGTTGCTCAAAAATTAGATGAGGAGGGTAATTTCCCTCGCGACTTGGTTAATCAAATGGCGGAATTAGGATTGTTGGGAATACCTGTTCCCGAAAAATATGGCGGCGCAGGTATGGATACAGTTGCATATACTGCTGCAGTTATAGAAATAGCAAAAGCGGATGCATCGCTAGCCATTACAATGGCTGCTCATACGTCTTTGGGAACAATGCCGATCGTGCTATCGGGATCGGAAGAGCAAAAATTAAAATACGTTCCAGATCTAGCCTCTGGTAAAATGTTGGGTGCTTTCGGTTTAACCGAACCGGGTGCAGGTAGTGATGCCGGCGCTACTCAAACTACTGCAGAATTAAAAAATGATGAGTATATTATTAACGGAAGTAAAATATTCATCACGAACGCCGGTGAAGCAGGATTACTCAGTTTAACTGCCCAAGTAATTAAAAATGGTGAAAAATTGGGTATTGGGGCATTTCTTGTGCCAATGGATACGGAAGGATTAGACGTCATGCCCAAGGAAAAGAAAATGGGTTGGCGTGCCAGTGATACGCGTCAATTGTTCTTTAATAATATGCGCGTTCCTGCTGAAAATATGATTGGCGACCCGTCGGATGGATTCCGTACGTTTCTAAAAACGTTGGTTGGCGGTAGAATTTCTGTAGCCGCTTTAGCCGTTGGAACTGCTGAAGGTGCTTATGAGAGAGCGTTAAAATATTCAACCGAGCGAGAAGCTTTCGGTAAACCGATATATAAATTTCAACCAATCAGTTTTAAATTAGCGGATATGGCGACACAAATTGAAGCAGCTAAATTACTTGTTTATCATGCTGCTTGGTTGAAAGATCAAGGAGCGGAAATGCTCAAAGAAGCAGCAATGGCTAAATTATTTGCAAGTGAAGTTGCTATGGATGTGACCACAGAGGCGATACAAGTATTTGGTGGTTATGGCTATGTAAAAGAATATGATGTTGAGAGATATTTTAGGGATGCCAAGGCCCTGGAAATAGGTGAAGGTACGAGTGAGATACAGCGTATTGTGATTAGCCGTAGCATAATTAAAAATGCATTAAATTTATGAATCGAAGGGAAAATAAATTCTCATTAAATAAATTCAAGACCGATTTTCTGAATCGGTACCGTTGGCAAATAGTAACTTTTTTAGGTTTAATAATTATTGCAGCTGTTTTTTTCCCGCGGGGCAAATCTTTAAAATTTACTTATCAGAAAGATAATATTGCCCGAGAAACAATTATTGCTCCGTATACCTTTCCAATTTTAAAACCAGACAAAAAACTCCAAGAAGATATGGATAAAGCGTTAAAGTCTGAACCGAAATTATTTGTTAGAAGCCAAGAAGTCGTTGAAATTCAAATAAAAAAGATTAACAATTTATTTTTATCGATTAATGATATCCAAGTTGCACAAAATAAATTAATTTTGTCTGTGGATAGAGTATTTAGACTACGTTATGAAACTACTTATCAAGAAGCAATTTCAATGTTTAATGCGGATAGTGTTCAACTATCGCTATTAAAAGAAACATTTTCAAATGAATATTCTTTTGATTATGAAAATACTAATTGGAAATCATTATTATGGTATTCAGATAGTGAAAAACAAAAATATTCGTTAGATAAATTGAAAAAGGAAATTCTTAGAATTTGCCAAAATCGTTGGTCCGAAGGTATATATGATATTCCTTTATCTGATATAACAAGTGATGAAGTGTTGATTAGACAAGGCGAAGTACCTATTTTAGTTAAACCTGCGGATTATAATGATTTGGAAACCGCATGGACAAAGGCCCGAGTTGAAGTAAATAATCTATACTCGGCGGATAATCAAGCGTTACGCGATATTGGATATGAAATTGTAGTAGAAATAATGCTACCCAATTTAATATATGATAAAGAAACCACGGAAAGGCGAAGAGATATAAAATTAAATCGAGTTCCCAGGTATCAGGGAACCGTACTCGAAAATGAAAGGATCGTTGAAAAGAACACAAGAATAACCGATGACGTTCTCTTAAAACTGAAATCATTAGAAGCGACGATGGGAAAAGTTGATGGGTTTGCTGGCTGGAGGCAATTATTTCTTGAATATATTGGGAAGTTTATTATAATTGGAGTTGTACTGTCATTTTTTTTCACTTTCCTATTGCTATATAGAAAAGACACTTTTTTAAATAGTAGATTAGTTTTACTTATATCTATTCTTTTTGCTTCTACTATTGCATTGGCCTATTTATTTTATGTACAACTGGATTTTTCTGAATATCTGATTCCGGTTGTAGTAACTGCTATGACCTTGACGATTCTTTTTGATGCTCGAATCGGATTTATGGGTGCAACTACAATTGTTTTATTAATTGGAATGATGATTGGAAACAATATTGACTTTATAATTGTGATGTTATTTACCTCATCAATCGCAATGTATAATGTTCGGCAACTTCGTACTAGAAGCCAAATATTTACCACAATATTTTCATTATTAGGAGCAAGTCTACTTGTAATAATTGCTATCGGGTTATTTAAAAATGAAAGCTGGGATGCAATAAAAATTGATTTAATGTATTTGTCTATCGTTAGCATATTGGCTCCAATAATAACTTATGGATTAATAGGTCTGTTCGAAATTGGATTTGGAGTAACGACTGACTTAACACTGCTTGAACTATTAGATTTTAATAATCCGCTATTAAAGCGATTACAGCAACAGGCCAACGGTACGTTTAATCATAGCGTGGTTGTGGGGAATCTTGCTGAAGGTTGCGCGGACGCGATTGGTGCCCACGCCTTACTTTGTAGAGTCGGTGCTTATTATCATGATATTGGTAAGCTGAAAAATCCTGAATACTTTATTGAAAATCAATTTTATGGAGAAAGTAAACATGATAAAGTGACCTGGACTATGAGTGCCAAGGTTATACGAAATCATGTTAAGGAAGGATTACGTTTAGCAAATGAATATGGGTTACCAAAAGTTGTTCAAGATTTTATCGCAACTCATCATGGGAACACCAGAGTAGAATATTTTTATCGCCAAGCATTGGCAGAAGTTAAAGATCCCTCTGAAATTGATGAGAACGCGTTCCGCTACCCCGGGCCTAAACCACAAAATAAAGAAACCGGTATATTAATGATTTGTGAATCAATTGAAGCGGCAGTTCGATCCATCAAAGAACCGGATATCGTAAAAGTCGAAGATATGATCGATAGGATCACTAAGAAAAAATTGGATGATGGACAATTAGATGAATGTCCGTTAACCTTAGATGAATTAAGACGAATAAAAGGAACCGTAAACGGTAACACAGGAATGCTACCAATTTTAAGAGGTATTTTCCATATTAGAATTGAATATCCAGAAGAACAGCCAAAAGCAAGCAGATCAACATTACCTCCAAGTTAATGATTAATATCCGGATTGAAACAGACCCTTCCCTAAGTGGTCTGGACGATAGTGAATCAGAAACAATACTAAAGCACACTTTACAATCCGAAAAGGTTAAATCTTGTGATATTTCAATTATTTTTGGTAATAAAAAATTATTACTGGAGTTAAAAAGCAGATTTTTTAATATTAATCATTCAACAGACGTAATTGCATTTCGATTAAATGAATATCTAGAAATAAATATTGAAGGTGAAATATATATCTGTTTACCGGTCGCAAAAGAAAATGCAGAATATTTTAATGAACCCTATGAAAAAGAAGTTGCTAGATTAATAATCCATGGGGGACTTCATCTGATTGGATATGAGGATGGTACTGATGATGAACGTAAAAATATGCGAGAATTAGAAGATAAATATTTAAAGGAATTAAATTATTGAATACTCAAAATAAAATTGGTGAAAAGTTCGTTGAATTAGTTGAAATAATGCAAAAGTTACGTTCGGAGGATGGATGTCCTTGGGATAAAGAGCAAACACCGGAGTCTATTTTACCATTCTTTTTGGAAGAAGCTTATGAAGTTATCGAAAGTGTGGAGGAAAAAGATTGGAAAAACTTACAGGAAGAATTAGGTGATATCTTATTACATACCGTTTTTCAAGCAAAAATGGCAGAGGAAGAGAATCGTTTTACGATATTGGATTCGTTAGAAACAATCAATGCAAAATTAACTCGCCGTCATCCTCATGTTTTTGGAGATAGACCAGTTGAAGAAGCTAAATCTGCCAAGAAAAACTGGGAAACAGAAAAACACAAAGAAAAAAATAGAGAATCCCGTTTAGATGGTGTTCCGGAAGCTTTACCAAGTTTAATTAGAGCTCAAAGATTACAGGAGAAAGCAAGCTATGTTGGTTTCGAATGGGATAAAATTGAAGAGGTGTGGGAAAAAGTTCACGAAGAAATTGTTGAGTTAAAAGAAGCACAGTCACTAGGCATTATTAAACACATAGAAGAAGAAATAGGTGATGTTTTATTCTCTGTTGTAAATTTGTCACGATTCCTTAAAATATCATCAGAAAATGCATTGCGTAAAACTAACAAGAAATTTATTGCGCGATTTAAAAAAATTGAAGAGGAGTTGAAAAAACGAAATTGCCCCATTGAAGATGCATCGCTTGCAGAGATGGATGAAATTTGGGAAGAAGTAAAACGAAACGATTAATCAATTATCTTAATATAAACGGTTCTATTCCGTGGTCCATCAAAATCGCATAAAAAAATACTTTGCCATGTTCCGAGCACTAGTTGACCCTTCTCAATAATAATATTTTCTGAACTACCGACGATACATGTTTTAATATGACTGTCGGAATTTCCTTCCATATGTTTGTATCCCTGTTGATATGGAATCAATATTTCTAACTGATATTTTATATCGCGTACCACATCAGGATCAGCTCCTTCATTAATCGTAATTCCGCAAGTAGTATGCGGGACAAATACAGTAACAATTCCTTCATCAACGCTCGATTCGCTCACTACTTTTTGAACTTGTGATGTGATATTGACTAAGTCAACTCGTTTTGTTGTTGAAATATTAATTATATTCATATTTAAATATATTAGTTATAATTTTTTCTCGTACAAGATTCGAGTTTCTTCATCGGGACTATAAGGAATAATCCCCATTTGAATAAATCCGTTCTTTTGTAATAATTTGATCATAGCCTTACATTTAGTGCGTGTCTTTACTAAAATTCTTAGGTAACCAGCTTGCGCCGCCCATTGCTCTTGATATTCCATTAGCTTTTCAGCAATTCCTAATAGCCGATATTTCGGTAAAACACCACCCATCCAACTATAGAAATTCTGTTTTGTTTGTGTTTCGTATCCAATTTTGAAACCAATCGGCTTATTGTTTACATATGCTGTAAGTATTAGATGTTTTACATTTTTAAATCTGTTTTCATAGTCACTTTTTGGATATGCATCTTCAAATTCAGGAATTTGTTGCGATACAAGAATTGCGTCTTCTAAACAATTTTCTTTAATTATTATTTCAGGTTTTTTCATAAATGATATGTTGAAAATAAATACAAAATTAATAAACTGAAACATTAATTAAGTAATAATATAAAGTAGTTTGCATTCTCTTTTATGGTAGGAGTATTTTTACTGCTTATGATTATTCGTTTTACAATTATTATTTTACTGATTATATCCGGTTTTTCATTTAGTCAAACATCCTCTAAAGATTTTGATGAACAATTGCTCGTGCAAGATAGTGCGATCAATTCTTTAAAAAGTGAAATTGCAGAGACTCGCAAAGACATTCAAAATCAACAGAATAAAGAGCAAAGCACAGCGCGGAGAATTTCTGCTTTAGAAAAGGAAATGTCCTTAATATCGCAGTTAATAAATAAATTAACTCGCGTAGAGCGACACACTAAGAGTCAAATCAGAAAATTAGAATTATTTATTCCAGAGAATGAAAGGTTGCTAGACACTTATCTAAATCGTTATGAAAAACGTGCGATAGAAATATATAAAAAAGGCTCACCAACCTCTATAGTTAAATTATTGAATTCATCCTCATGGCGGCAGGCTGTATATAGAGTCCGTTACATGGAAATAGTATCGACTATTGAAAAAACAATGCAAGACAGTATCCAATTGTTGCTTGTTGATATTACAAATCAGAAAACGGATTTAAATAATGCTCTAAGAAAAAATATTAGCACTAAAAATGATAAAGCAAAACAACAAGCATTACTTACAAAAAATAAAAAAGTTACTCAGAGCGAATTGGATAATATTCAACAAAATAAAAATGAACTGGAGAAATACTTATCCGAGAAACAGGAAGGTCTAAAACAATTAGAAACCGTTCGACAAAAATTGTTTAATGATAAAAATAAAAGTTTACGAGAAAAACGGATTCGAGAACAGCAAGAGTATCTTAATACCAAACAATTTGCAGAACTAAAAGGACAACTGCCATGGCCAATTGAAGGTAAAATTGTTACTAAATTTGGTAGTCATAGAAATGTTGAACTCAAAACTACAACGGATAATCCGGGTATTGATATTGAGGGAACTCCTCGATCACCAGTGAGAACAGTATTAAATGGAATCGTAACTACTATAACATTTATACGAGGTTATGGAACAACGATTATAATCGACCATGGCGGTGGATTCTATACTGTATATACACATGTTACAGACTTACAAATCCATGAAGATGGGGAAGTAAAAAGTAGAGATATAATCGCCTATACTAGTGATGCCGATGCTATAAACGGTTCAAAATTGCATTTTGAAATATGGGGGAACCAACAAAAACTGGATCCTGAACAATGGTTGATAAAATGATAATTTTTGATGTAAAACAATCGCAAAGCGGAATTTGGGATTTATTAAAAAAAACTATAGAAAACGATAAAATTGGTAGCGCATATCTATTCTCGGGACCATCCGGAGTTGGCAAAGAAGCAATGGCAATAGAATATGGTGCAACTATTAATAAAGCACATTTTAGTGATGATGAAAGATTGGCTGAAGAAAGTTATAAGAGATTTAAATCTATACAACATGAGTTATTAAAATTGATAGTTCCATTACCGGTTGGAAAATTCCAAAAAGATAATATTAATATATTAGAATCTTTAAATAGTGCTGATTTAGAATTGTTAAAAGATAATATCGCACAAAAAAGCGCCAATCCTTTTCACAAGATTATATTGCCGACTGCAACAAGGATTCGAATTAATTCAATTCGAGAATTGCGTAAATCGTTGTATTTAAAAAGTGATGATATCGGTCGGAAGTTTGTATTGATTTTTGATGCACATTTATTAAATACAGGACAGGCTGAATCGGCGAATGCACTATTAAAGATTTTAGAAGAACCACCTCCCAATACTACATTGATTTTGGTAACAGATAAAAAGGATCAACTTTTACCAACAATTTTATCACGGTGCCAACATATAGATTTTCCGCCATTGACAAAAGAAATAATTAAAAATATAATGTTGGAAAACGATATTGATAATAAATCAGCTGAATTAATGGCTGGTATCTCACAAGGCAATATGCGAAAGGCATTAGCAATATCAAATGAATCGGTGGACAATTTTTTAAAGTCTATTCAAGATTTATCAATGTCTGTTATTAATGAAGACGGGAAACAGTGGCGGGAATTTGTTAATGATAATTCTCAAGTAATTCGAAAAGACATAGCTCAATTTCAGCACAGCATTTTTTTATTACAAATATGGTTTCAGAGCGTGTATCGTTTACGAATTAGCGTAAGTGATGAATTACATCGACCGGAATTGCTGAATTTTATGCAACAATTTAATCGAAATTATCCTAATGCAGATTTGCATAAAATAGATATTTTACTAGAAGAGGCCATAGAAGCCGTAGGAAGAAATCTGTATATGTCATTAATTTTAACTAATTTATTAATCGCGATTCAAAAAAACTTAAAATAATTATGCTTGGTAAAAACAACTATTTTATTACAACACCAATTTATTACGTAAATGACAAGCCTCATATTGGTCATGCTTATACAACCATCCTTGCCGATGTTCTGGCACGTTTCCATCGCACTGTGGGAGATGAGGTATTTTTTCTAACCGGACTGGACGAGCACGGACTTAAAGTCCAACAAGCTGCCAATGAAAAGAGAATATCGCCGCAGCAACACTGCGATGAAATGGCGCCGCGCTTTATTAATCTATGGGAAAAACTACACATACAATATGATGATTTTATTAGAACAACTGAAAACCGCCATGAAAAAGTTGTTCAAGATATTTTAAAATTTGTATATGACAAGGGCGATATTTATTTTGATGAATATACAGGAGAATACTGTGTTGGTTGCGAACGTTTTTATACAGAAAAAGAGTTGCTTGACGGGAAATGTCCACAGCATGATAAACCCTTAGAGACTATAAAGGAAAAAAATTACTTTTTCAAGATGAGTCAATATCAACAACAACTTATCAAATATATCAATGATAATCCGGATTTTATACAACCGAAACACCGTAAAAATGAAATTTTAGGATTTTTACGACAACCGCTCGACGATTTGTGCATATCGCGCCCTAAAAGTAGATTAAATTGGGGAATTGAATTACCTTTTGATAAAGATTATGTAACCTACGTTTGGTTTGATGCGCTTATTAATTATGTTACGGCCCCGGGCTATTCAAGTGATGACAAATTATTTATAAAATGGTGGCCTGCGGTTCACTTAATCGGTAAAGATATATTAATGACACATGCTGTATATTGGCCAACAATGCTATTCTCAGCAAATATTCCACAGCCGAAAACAATTTTTGCACACGGTTGGTGGTTAAGCGGTGAATCAAAGATGAGCAAATCGCTTGGCAATGTAGTTAATCCATTGAATTTAATTGATAAATATGGAGTTGATCCTTTACGCTATTATTTAATGCGTGAAATGGTACTTGGACAGGATGCATCTTTTACGATGGAATCATTTATTAAGCGTTATAATAGTGATTTGGCTAATGATTTTGGGAATTTATTCAGCAGGGTTTCAACACTAATCGCAAAGAATTTTAAGAATGTAATTCCCGAACCCGGTGAATTAACAGTAGTAGAAATTGAAATTCAAAAGCACGCAGAATCTGTTATTAAGCAAACAAATAATTTGATAGAAAAAATGCGGATAAATGAGGCTATCGAAGAAATATTTCAATTTGTTCGTAGTATTAACAGATATATGGAACAGCAAACACCTTGGAAATTGGTAAAAACTGATAAATCAGCTGCCGCAAGAGTTTTATATACTGCAGCTGAATCATTGCGCGTTAGCGCATTATTATTGCAATCGGTAATGCCAAACAGAACGAAAATAATTTTAGATATATTCTATGCAAAGGATACAGAATTAAAATGGGGTAAACTCAAATCGGGAATTGTTATTAAAAAACACTCACCATTATTTCCCCGCATCAAAGTCGAAGAAGCTATAACAGAAAAAGTAAAAAAGTCTGCGCCAGAAAATGTAATCACTTATGATGAATTCCAAAATGTTGAATTAAAGACGGCTCTCATATTGGAAGCTGAAAAGGTAGAAGGAGCAGATCGTTTATTTAAGCTACAAATTGAAGTTGGTGAGGAAAAACGGCAAATTGTTGGCGGAATTGCTGAACATTATGAACCGGAAGAATTAATCGGGAAAATGATTGTAATTGTTGCAAAGCTTGAAACAGTAACAATACGTGGAATTGAATCAAACGGGATGTTGCTTGCCGCAAAAAAAGGTAAGGATTTATCGTTAATCATTATTGATTTTAATAAGGTTGAAAGCGGGACTAGAATATTTTAATTGGAGACAAACATGAAATTATTTTTTAAGATAACAATCATATCATCTTTAATGATGTTAATATCTTGTGCTGAGGTGCTGAATACAATTGGCCAATTAGAATTACCTGTTAAGTTGACAGAAGGAGATGTTGCTGATGGTCTTCGTGAAGCACTGAAAATTGGTACGAACAATTCAGTTGATTTATTGTCAGCAGAAAATGGTTTTCTCAATGACGAATTATTGAAGATAGCATTACCGCCGGAAGCTACAATTATAATTGAAAACCTAGCATTAATTCCCGGAGGAGAAAAACTTGTTGGTGATGCCGTTTTGCGTTTAAATCGTGCAGCGGAAGATGCTGTCACGGAAGCAGGTCCAATTTTTGTTGGTGCAATTACTTCAATGACAATCGCTGATGCGTTCAATATTTTACATGGGCAGGATAATGCGGCTACTACTTACTTAAAGGATAAAACATTTCTACAATTGAAAGAATTGTTCCAACCAAAAGTAGTTAATTCCTTGGACAAGATCTTAGTAGGGAGAGTTTCTACAAACGAATCATGGTTATTTTTAACAAAACAGTACAATACAGTTGCAAATTCTTTAGTTGGTTCAGTAGCCGGTCTACAAACAATTGATGTCAGTTTAGATGAATATGTAACACTAAAAGCATTAGATGGGTTATTTGTAAAAGTTGCTGATGAAGAGAGAGAAATTCGCAAATATCCGCTTGCGCGGGTTACGCCATTACTCAAAAGAGTATTTGGAGAATTGGATAAGTAATGTACTTTTTTCTAAAAACAAAATCTTTTGATTTACCTTGTCTATGAAGATTAAAGAAATTACTACATGTTAATCGATTCACATTGTCATCTTTATATGGGTTCTTGGTCTAAAAATCTTGATGTACTTTTGACACGTGCCCTAGAAAACAGCGTTGGCAGAGTAATTTGTCCTGGGATTGATATCGAAAGTTCTTGGTGTAGTTTATCGATCGCTCAAAATCATAAAAATGTATTTGCCGCAGCCGGTATTCACCCTCATGATGCTGAAAATGCACCAGCTAATTTTATAAATCAATTACGAGATATACTTGCCCAACAAAAAATAGTTGCACTTGGCGAAATTGGTTTAGACTACTATCGAAATATTTCTGATTCAGATACGCAGCGCAAAGTATTCAAAAAACAGTTACAATTAGCTAAAGAAATGGATTTGCCGGTTATTATTCATAACCGCAATGCTGATGAAGATATCATTCATATTCTTCGACAAGTAAGTCCGGTTAGGGGTGTTGCTCATTGTTTTTCAAGTGATTTGACAACTGCAAAAATATTATTAGACTTAGGATTTTACATATCATTCGCCGGAAACTTAACATATAAAAATAGTGAGTTAACCGAAGTCGCCAAAGAGATACCCTTAGATAGAATACTAATAGAGACAGATGCACCTTATCTAAGTCCAATACCATACCGTGGCAAGGAAAATGAACCTAGCCGTGCAAAAATAATTGCCGAAAAAATAGCTGAATGTACTGGTGTTCCATACAAAATCATTGAAACAGCAACTCAGAATAATGCAGAACAACTATTCAACCTTCCTAAATCTTGAAACATTTTGCTAAAAAGAAATGGGGTCAAAATTTTCTTATTGATCCAAATTTATTAAATAAAATAATCCGTACGGTTGGTCTGGATAAAATAGATAATGTACTAGAGATTGGACCTGGAGAGGGTGTCCTAACACAACTGATTTTACCAAAAATTGGTGGTTTGGCAGTAATTGAAATCGATCCACTATTAGTAGAATATTTACGATCGCTCAATTCAATAAAAGATTGCCATATTATTCACGGAGATGTTCTATGGTTAGAGCTAAAAACCTTACCAATAAATAAACCTGTAAAAATCATTGGAAATATTCCTTATAATATTACTTCACCAATTCTTTTTTGGTTAATTGAGCAGCGTGAAGATTGGTCAGAGGCTTATATTATGGTGCAAAAGGAAGTGGCGTTACGACTAATCGGACAAGTAGGAACGAAGGCTTACGGCAGATTAACTGTAATGACCAGCGCATTTTTAGATATTGAAAAATGTTTTAATATCCCACCGGAAGTATTTGTTCCGCGACCAAATGTTGATTCAGCCTTCATTAAAATCACTAAAAAGGAAACTCCAATTATAAATGATGATCAATTTGATAAATTCGAAACGATTGTAAAGGCTGCCTTTTCTAAGCGACGTAAAATGTTGCAAAATTCCTTAAGCGGATTTGATATTCCTCAATCAGTAAAAGATAAGATAAATTTCACCCGCCGACCCGAAACATTAAGCATCGCAGAATTTGCGGAACTTATTTGAATATTATATTTATATTGACTAAAATCCCCCGCTAAATAATTAGCCTATTTTATTAATTGATAACCCCTTAAGGAGGTGGTACGGAATGATAGAAGTGAACATACGGGATAATGAGCCATTGGAAAGAGCATTAAGACGTTTCAAAAAGAAATGGGAACGAGCTGGTGTTTTGCGCGATGTGCGAAGTAAATCATTTTTTGTCAAGCCGAGCGTTGAAAAACGTGAATCGCGGAAGAAAGCAATACGCCGAATGGCACGCTTTGAGCGAATCAGAAAATTGTACGATTAAGTATATCGACAATAATTAAATAAAAAGGTTCAAGGATTTTCTTGAACCTTTTTTAATTTTGCGTAATAATAATGGAATTTTAATATGTTAATCCGAAGTATATCTGGTATTCGAGGAATTGTTAAGACACATTTGACAGATGACGTGATTCGTAATTACGTACATGGAGCTCATCAAATTTGTCAAGATGGCGCAATTATAGTTGGACGTGATTCACGACCGTCCGGGGCAATGATCACAAATACGGTAATTGACGAATTTATTCGGCTTGGCAGAAATGTGATATTTTGTGATATTGTTCCAACTCCTACTGTTCAATTTATTGTTGAGCAAACGGCCGCAGTCGGTGGATTGATTATTACGGCAAGTCATAACCCGGAAGAATGGAATGGACTAAAGTTCGTTAGGCAGGATGGTACTTTTTTCCTGCCAAGTGAGAATGAGAAACTTTTTGACGTAGTTGATAAAGGGAATAAAGTCAAAGTAAGCAAAGTTCGCGGAATTGTTTTAGAAGATAAGAATGCCATTCAAAAACATATTATTAAAAATGTATCCTTAAAATGTGTTGATGTTTATCAAATTCGTAAGAGGCAGTTTAAAGTAGTAATTGATGCAATTAATGGCGCCGGTGCGATTGCTGTCCCGGCGATGTTGGAAGCTCTAGGTTGCGAAGTAATTCCGATTAATTGTGAACCAACCGGCGATTTTGTGCATGGTACAGAACCGCTTCCGCATAACTTAACAGAATTATGCAAAGCTGTAATTGACAATAATGCGGACATTGGCTTTGCTGTTGATCCTGACGCTGATCGCTTGGCGGTAGTTGACGAGGAAGGCAAACCAATCGGTGAAGAATACACTTTAGTTTTAGCTACTGAAGGATATATTAAAACAACCGAAAGAAAAGAGACATTTGTTACTAATCTTTCTACAACAATGGCTTTAGATAAATTAGCGGAAAAACACGGATGTACTGTTGAACGATCTGCTGTCGGAGAAATCAACGTAGTTCAAAAAATGTTGGAGATAAGTGCCAATTTAGGTGGGGAAGGCAATGGTGGAGTAATTTTACGTGAAGCTCATTTAGGGCGTGATTCATTGGTTGGAGTTACAATGGTTTTGAATCGCTTAGCGCAATCGGATGAACAGCTCAGTGAAATAATGCGAACATTACCACAATTTGAAATGGTAAAAGAGCGACTAGAACTGTCCCGCGCTGATGCTTGCATGCCCGACCCAACTGCAGTTTTTGATAAAGCAAAAACAATTTTTAGCGATACAGAAATAAATACTGTTGATGGATTAAAATTTATTTGGAACGACCGATGGCTGCATTTGAGGGCATCTAACACAGAACCAATTCTACGGATATATGCAGAAGCACATACAAAAAAGGAAGCTCAAGAATTAGTTCAAACCTTAAAGTCTAAATTATAGAAAGTCGTTCTAGTCTTTCTACATATCTACTATATAAGCATCTAATAAAGAGCTAAATAATTTTCATTTTTTTCTTGACACGAACTAAAATATCGCCTAATTTTGAACAGATGTTAATTATGTATGAACAAATGTTCTTGTTAAAATAATGAAAACTCAATACAAATCAACAATTCTAGTTGAGGCAGCAAAGCTGTACTATGAACATCAATTGAGTCAATTAGAGATATCTAAAAAATTAGGGGTATCGCGTCCAACGGTATCTCGGCTACTTCAACAAGCACGAAATACAGGTATCGTAAGAATAGATATCACTGATCCATCTGAAGTTGGAACACAATTAGAATCAGCTCTGATTAAAAAATTTGGATTAAAAAAAGTCGTTGTTGTACCAAACGATACGGATGATAATAAGATCGTTAAGAAACGTTTGGGCAAAGCAGCCGTTTTGCTAGTGGATCAACTGATATCAGAAGGAACAATTCTAGGTATTTCCTGGGGAACTACCATGCAACAGGTTGCTCGTCAAATCCGTTCGCGCAGAGTTAAGGATATGGTAGTTGTGCAATTGAATGGAGGTATCTCTCGAGCTGAACTTGATACTCACGCCAGTGAAATAGCTAAAACAATTGGTGAAAGCTACAAAGCAATTCCCTATTTGATGCCTTTGCCGGCTGTTGTGGATAACGCCAATTTGAAAAAAGCTATTTTATCCGATAAAAATATCTCTCGCACACTTGAGTTGGGACGGAAATCTGAAATTGCTTTGTTCACAATCGGATCATTCGGATACAATTCGGTACTTGTGAAAGCGGATTATTTTGAATCGGATGAAGTAGATGAGCTGTTAAAGTCTGGAGCAGTTGGAGATATTTGTTCTCGAATCATTAAAGCAGACGGTACGATTTGCTCAGAAGACTTAAACAATCGAACAATTGGAATTGAACTAAAAGAATTAAAGAAAAAACAATATTCAATTGCTGTAGCGGGTGGTAAAGAAAAACTTGCAGCAATAAAAGCGGGATTAAATGGTAAGTGGTTCAATAGCTTGATTACCGATGAATGGGTCGCTACCGAACTTTTAAGAGATTAAAAATGAGTAGTTTAAATAATAACAAAATTATTGCACTTGGGGCTGATCATGGCGGTTTTGCCTTAAAAGAAGAATTAAAAACCTATTTAACCGAACAAGGTTATTCAATTACAGATTGTGGTACAAATATACCGCCTCCCGCTGCAGTGGATTATCCAAAGTTTGCCTACGCTGTGGCCTGTAATATTGCGGACAGAAAAGCTGATTTAGGAATTATGATCGACGGAGCAGGAATTGGCTCGTCAATGGTTGCCAATAAAGTAAGTGGAGTTCGAGCTGCTTTATGTTATGATATATCTACAGCTCGCAATGCTCGCGAACACAATAATGCCAATGTATTGACACTGGGTGCAGGTTCAATCGCCCTGGGATTAGCTAAACAGATTGTGGATACATTTTTATCCACTGAATGCACAGTTGATCGTCACCTGCAAAGAGTAGCTATGATCAATAAGTTGGATGATAAACAAAATTTAAATGATGATCTCTTTATACAGAAGAGTTCAGCAAAAAAGGAGGAATCCTTGATTAAATTTACAAATGAAGACATTTCCAGAATTGCTGACCGCATAAGTGAGATGGTGGTCTTGCCTGAAAGTAGAACCTTGGCTGGTGAATCGGGCAATAGTAGTCCCGAGATGGTTTGCACTTTCGGTGTACCTACTGAGAAAAAGCCGGAAACATTTCGCAAATTCTTAGACTTTGGTGTTGATCGATTGGGAGTTGAATATGGAACGGGAGGAGAATGCGTTCCGGAAGATGTTGCCCGCTGTATTGACCATACGATATTGAAACCTGATGCTACCGAAGATGATATTATCACACTCTGCGCTGAGGCTCGGGAATTCCAGTTTGCATCGGTTTGTGTTAGTCCCAGTTATGTACCGTTAGCCGCACAAGAATTAGCCGGATCTCCAGTAAAGGTCTGTACGGTCGTTGGTTTTCCCTCAGGTGCACACATGCCTGACATCAAAGCAATGGAAACTCGTCTAGCAATTCGTGAAGGTGCCGAAGAAATTGATATGGTAATAAATATTGGTGCTCTTAAGAGTGGTAATGATGCTCTTGTATATCGTGACATCCGCACAGTTGTTGAAGCGTGCAATGATGGTAGCGCCATATCCAAAATTATTATTGAAGCCGCCTTATTGTCTGAAGATGAAAAAGTTCGCACCTGTACAATGGCGAAAAGGGCGAAAGCAAATTATGTGAAAACTTCAACCGGATTTGGCCCCGGTGGCGCGACAGCAGAAGATGTTGCTCTAATGAGTAAAATTGTAGGTCAGGCAGGTATCGGAGTAAAAGCGGCCGGTGGTATTAAATCGTATGAAGATGCGCAAAAGATGATCTTAGCCGGTGCAACACGCTTAGGTGCAAGTGCCGGAATCAAAATCTTGCAGCAAGCAAAATCCGTGACAATTTCAAAATAATGCAAAATATAATTATTATAAGGAGTTACCCGTGGTAGATTTAAGAGCTTATGTATTTATTGACAAACTGCAGCCCCAGTATGCTGCCTTTTTAGGAACAGTTGCCGGCGGTTTTTTGCCCCTTGCAGGGATGGCTTCATTATATGTGGAGATATCACCGGGAATTGAAATTAACCGCATAACTGATATTGCATTGAAATCAACAAATGTTACGCCGGGTATGCAAATTGTTGAACGGATGTTTGGAATGTTGGAGATTCATTCGCTTTCGCAAGCGGATGTTAGGCAAGCAGGCCAAGCAATTTTAGATGCCCTGGAATTGAAAAAAGAGGACCGTTGGAAACCAAAAGTTTATTCATCTCAAATAATTCGTAGAATTGACGATCACCAGACGCAATTAATAAATCGTATGCGGCATGGTAATATGATTGTACCAGGAGAGACCATGTATGTAATGGAAGTACAACCCGCAGCTTATGCCGCTTTAGCCGCTAATGAAGCAGAGAAAGCGGCCAATATCAACATCCTTGAGGTGCGTACTTTCGGCAGTTTTGGTCGTATATATTTAGGTGGTGAAGAGCGCGACATTGAAGTTGGTTGGCGGGCTGCCCTCAAATCAATTGAAGAAGTAACCGGAAAGGTTCAAGATAAGTAAAAAGGGATCAAAATTGGTCCAGGATGAAACACATCCAAAATAACAAAAAAAGGAGAATCAAATGTCTGAAGCATTAGGAATGATTGAAACAAGAGGTTTCCCGGCTGCGGTTGAAGCTGCGGATGCTATGTGTAAAGCTGCTAAAGTTGACTTGGTAGCTTATGAAAAAACAGGTGGTGGGTATGTTACAGTTTCAGTGCGTGGCGACGTAGCTGCAGTTAAAGCAGCCTGTGATGCCGGTAAAGCCGGTGCCGCAAGAGTTGGCGAAATTGTATCTGTCCATATAATTGCACGTCCCCATATTAACGTGGATGTAGTATTGCCACTAGGTCGTGAAGAACAAGGAAAGACTGAACTAAAAAAACAAACAAAATAACAAGAGGCTGTCATGGTTTTAGCCAAAGTGGTGGGTACGTTAGTATCCACTCAAAAAGAATCAAGTATGGATGGGCTCAAGTTTCTCATTCTGCAAAATGTTGATATTGAAGGAAAGTCAACAGGTGGATTTGTAGTAGCTGCCGATGCAGTCGATGCCGGTGCAGGAGAAATGGTATTATATGCCACTGGAAGTTCTGCCCGTCAAACCGAACAAACCAAAAATCGCCCTTGCGATGCAGTTGTTATGGCAATTGTGGATAATTGGGAAACAGATGGCAAATTCAAATACAAAAAGGGTATTAATGATTAAAGGAGGTTCTTTGTGTCACAGCTAACGCAAGAACAAATTGACTCTATAGCAAATAGAGTTCTGCACCAATTACAAGTGCCCAATACGCAGAAAAGCACAACTGCCCAAAAATTGGATGTGCTAGGCACGCGAGCCTTGGGTGCGGGCTTGTTTGCAGACATCAATACAGCTACCGATGCAGCTAAAAAGGCTCAGTTGGAATTAATGGAGCTGTCATTGAAATTGCGTAATCGAATCATTAGCAGTATCCGTGTAAAAATGCTTGAACATGCCGAAGATCTGGCGCAAAGAGCACTTGATGAGACCGGTTATGGTAGGTTTGAAGATAAGGTGGTAAAAAATAGGTTGGTAACTGAAAAGACACCGGGAACCGAAGTGCTTGAGTCAAAAGCCCAATCCGGTGACAACGGCTTAACCCTCATGGAATTAGCTCCTTATGGAGTAATCGGTGCTATTACGCCGGTTACCAATCCAACTTCATCGATTATCTGCAATTCAATTGGAATGATAGCTGCCGGAAATTCGGTAGTATTCAACGTACATCCTTCAGCTAAGAATGTAAGTATATATAATATTGAGTTGCTTAATCAGGCAATTGTCGCAGCAGGCGGACCACTGAATTTGGTTACTACGATCGCTAATCCAACTATTGAAAGTGCTCAGGAGTTGATGCATCATCCAAATGTGAATCTTCTAGTTGTGACAGGTGGAGCCGGAGTTGTGAAAGCTGCCATGAATAGTGGCAAGCGAGCAATTTGTGCTGGCCCTGGGAATCCCCCTGTGGTTGTTGATGAAACAGCTGATATTGAGCAGGCAGCTAAAAAGATCGTGCAAGGTGCATCAATGGATAATAATATCATTTGCGTTCTCGAAAAAGAAGTATTCGTAGTAGAGTCCGTGGCAGATCAATTAATTGCTGCTTTTGAACGCCATAATGCCGTAGTTCTTAAAAGTCATGAAATTGAACAATTGGAAAAAGTTATATTCAATGAAACGCGAGGACAGCGTAAGCAAGGTATAATTAATCCTGACTATATTGGTAAGAATATCCAAGATATTTTGATGAAAATCGGAAAACGAGTGGACGACAATATTAGGTTGGCCATTGCTCCTGTTGACGTAGGTCATCCATTAATTTGGACCGAACAGATGATGCCGGTTCTACCCGTGGCAAGAGTACAAAATGTTGATCAAGCTATTGATATCGCCAAAGAGGCTGAACATGGATATCGCCACACAGCGATGATGTATTCGAAAAATCTTGACAATCTCAGCCGAATGGCGCGGGTAATGAATTGCAGCATCTTTGTTAAGAACGGACCATCATACGCCGGGTTAGGTCATGGCGGTGAAGGATATACATCCTTTACAATTGCTAGTCCAACCGGTGAAGGTTTAACTAATCCGCGTAGTTTTACACGCGAGCGGCGCTGCGTACTGGTCGATCATTTTAGGATAATATAATGAAAACATATCCCGCAATTGCATTAATTGAATATTCCAGCATTGCCACTGGTATTTTAGCCAGTGATGCGATGTTGAAAAAAGCACCCATAACTGTTATCAAATCAGGAACCGTTCATAATGGTAAGTACTTGGTTTTAATCGGAGGTAGTGTTGCTTCGGTAAAAGAATCGTATGCAAAAGGATTGGCGATTGATCCAGATAATATAATAGACAGCACGATATTGCCGAATGTACATCAGCGGCTACATGACAGCATCTTAGGTTCACGCTTGAAATGTACAAAGGAATCACTAGGAATAATTGAAGCATCTTCAGTATCAACCATGATCAAAGCATCCGATGCCGGTGTAAAAGGTGCAAACGTTAATATCGTTGAGATCCGATTAGCAGACGACATTGGAGGAAAATCGTTTACGATTTATAATGGAGCTGTAGAAGAAATTCAAGCTGCAGTTGAAATTGCAAAGAATGCTATCACTTCTTCTGAACACTGGGTGAATGAAACGATAATTCCAAATTTACATGCCGATATGAAAATCCAAATTGACCAGACCACCAAATTTGCGCAAGTAAAATTGGGAAAGGTGGCCGACAGTGAGGTTTAACAAATGAAACTGGGAAAGGTAATCGGTACTTTGACTCCGTGTTCGGTGTATAAAGGATTAGAAGGTGTTCCAATGCTTCTGGTGCAGCCATTGGATAAACACCAAAAGCCAATCGGACAATCAATTGTCTCGGCAGACTCCACACGTATGGCAGGACCAGGTGAGTTGGTTTATTATGAAAGTTCACGGGAGGCTGCTCTGGCACTAGATCCATGGTTTGTACCGATTGATGAAACTATAATTGGAATTGTTGATGATGTACATTTATTGAAAGAGGAAACAGAGCAATGATCTTAGGCAAAGTATCTGGCGCAATTCATTCCACAATTAACCATAAATTTTATGATAACCGTAAACTAATAGTAGTTGACAAACTCGGCCTAGATAGTAAACCAACCGGTGCTTATTTAATCGCGGTCGATAATGTTGGTGCCGGAGCCGGAGAAACAGTGTTGGTAATTGACGAAGGTAACTCTGCCCGATCTATCGTTAAAGATGATATGGCTCCTTTGCGGTCAATTATTGTGGGAATTGTGGATCACGTTCAAATCAACTGATATTTAACTAGTTACGTTGCTGTACATAGGCAACAATAATTCCCATCGTAAAACAGGGTTTTTTGACTGAGGGCGATGGCAGGCTCGAACTGCCGGCCTCTGCCGTGTGAAGACAGTGTTCTACGAGGAGCGATTTTGAAAGTGTGCTACAACGTTGCTACATTATTGTCCATCACTGTCCACTTGTGTCCATTAAATTTGAATATTATGCGTTTTTGGCACACTCAAATTAGACCGTTTGTTTTGGGACACGTTTTTGGGACAAATTGTAGCCTTACATCCATAGAATCCGTATCCATAATGGGTATTTTTGTTATATTATGTTAATACCTGTTTATATTGAATACTTCACAGTTAATACTTACACTTGATATACAATTCTAAAACATTTTTAATAGTTTTGGAGGTTATTATGAAGTCAAAATATTTCATTCTTCTTTTAATTTTTATTTCCTTGTCATATTCACAGAACATTACTACTGACAACCTTAACTATAAATACAATAAATGTCTAAAAATAGGGCGTGCTCTGGGTGTAGTTGGAGGTGGCACTATGGGGCTGGCTCACATATATTGGAGCGCCACCAATATGTCAGGAGTACACGGACCACTATGGAAGAATATTGTAACGGGTGTCCCTTCATCCTTGATAGGAGGCTATGTTGGATATAAGACATCAGAATGGGCAACCAAACAAATTCTGAAAGGAAATCCTAAGCCTGGCAAAGCAATACTTAAAGGTGCTTTATACGGTGGTATTGGTGGAGCTATCACTTTCACAGCAAGTATAGTGCCTCTGCTGGTTATTGGTCAATATATGGAAACAATACAGTTTAATTTTGATGGTGATGCGATATTATTTAAAGTCATAGGAACTGCTATTTTAGGAGGAATAGGCTACGGTGGTACATTTGGAGCTACTATTGGTATTATTTATGGTCCAAGCCTTTCAATTTATATGAAATTCTAATTAATTATCAGTACTATCATCAACAGACAGTGCTATACTGCAAAAATCTCATCGTGAGACACTTCTATCAGTAGTTTTGCATCTGCAGAAATGGTATCAAAACCCAACGTTTTTAGTATACACAAATTAGCCCGTTTGTTTTGGGACACGTTTTTAGCATAAAAAGTCCGCAACTTAGTAGAGCTTTTCAATCAATAACAGCGAAATACATTTACAACTTTCTTGCAAGAAAAAAGTAGCGATTCAGGGTAAAAAAGTATTCTCCATTTTGTCCACGTTCACGCAGATCCTGAGCCCATGCGTCTGCTTCAGCACTATCGATATTGCCTGTATTGACAACAAACGAAATTATTAGATCGATAAGACGATTACTATATGTATCCGGACTAAATTCAGCGTTATAGATAGGGATAATTTTCTGAGATTGCACTTGTAATCCTATGCGGTTCAATTTTTTGGCAAGCGTGCGCGGTAAGAACGGATCAGCTGCGTGTTCTTCCCATGCTTTAAGAATTCGATTCATTCTTGTTCGGTCAGATGAATGCCAAACTATGGAATCCCAATCAGTATCAAGTAATGCAACAGTGCCGCCGGTTCGCACAACTCTATGGAACTCTTTCAACGCCGCATCCACTTCAGAAACATATTCCAACACCTGTGTAGAAACAACGGTATCAAAATCTTCGGATAAAAATGGTAATTTAGTTGCATCCCCAAAAAGAAATTCAATACCTAACCTATCTTTAATTTGAGAGTTTGCAATGTCAAGCAAGGGTTTGCTTATATCAATCCCACATACCTTACCAGTTTTTCCGATACGATCAGAAATGGCAGTGGATAGAAAACCCGGACCTGCCCCAACATCTAATACTCGTTGTCCGGGCAGTGGATTAAAAGCATTTATAAAATCGCTGCGTTGTGCCTCTACATCAGGAGTTATATAGATCGCTAGTAATCGCTTAGTTGCTTCAATATCATATTCTAATATTGCCATTAATTTGTACCTTGTACTTTATAATTAGTATAGTATTATCTGACTCTGTCGTAGAGGGATACTACTATACAGCAATTATCTCATCATAAGCAACTTATTTCAACAATTTTGTATCCACCCGAAAGCTTATATTAAAACCCCACCGTTTTGTGACCTGCCCCCCAAAAGTTGTACCAATGTTTAAGTTAGGATAAGTTAAAACAATAAAGGAGCAAGAATATGTCGAGGAAACATTATAGTCCGGAACAGATCATCTATAAACTTAGAGAAGCAGAGGTACTGATAAGTCAAGGAATGAAGACACCGGAGGCAGCCCGTCAGGTAGGTATAGTAGAACAGACCTATTACCGATGGCGGAAAGCATACGGCGGAATGCGTACGAGTCAAGCCAAACGTCTTAAGGTTCTTGAGACTGAGAATGTTCGATTGAAGCGAATAGTTGCAGATAAAGAATTGGACATACAAATACTGAAGGAGACGTTATCCCTTGAATCAAAAAACTTCTAAGCCCGGCGAAACGGCGGATGGTGGTAGATCATATCATCAAGAAGATGAAAGTATCAGTTCGTCGGGCCTGTTTGGTTTTAGGTATTGTCAGAAGCACTTATCACTACCAATCAATAACAACCCCGTTGGAATCAGTTTTGACTGAGAGGATCATAGAACTTGCTTTACAATATGGTCGCTATGGCTACCGCAGGATCACAGCGCTCTTGCGTGCCGATGGATGGTATGTTAATCATAAACGTGTAGAACGTATTTGGAGACAGGAAGGATTAAAGGTTCCTGCTAGACAACCGAAGCGACGTAGACTATGGCTGAATGACGGGTCTATCATCAGGCTTAGAGCTCTTTATCCTGACCATGTATGGAGTTATGACTTTGTAATGCACTATACCGCAGATGGAAGAAAGTTCAGGATGCTGACGATCATTGATGAATATAGTAGAGAGTGTCTGGCTATTGATGTTGGCAGAAGCTTGACCAAAGAAGCGGTCTTAGAAAGACTAACTGAGCTGTTCATCAAACGAGGTATCCCTGAGCATATCAGAAGTGACAACGGTTCCGAGTTCACTGCCAAAGCGGTACGACAGTGGTTAAAAGCTTTAGGTGTAACTACTTTATACATTAAACGAGGCAACAAAATAACTATCTAATCATTAAGCGTCCATAAAAGTAACTTTTTATCCACAGAAAGTTTATCCACAATGTCGATTTTTGACATATACGGGTTCAAAACAGGCAAGCCTAAAGCTGACCTGAAACGATTTTCTGCCATAATTGGGTTAATAGTCATCCAATGATGAAGCAATTTCCAAGCTGGATTTTCACTCATTAAAGCATATTTATTATCAGGATTTTCCTTTCTTGAATGGGCTGAATTGCACACGCTAATACATAATCTTGCGGCTATTAGATAGTACAATATGGTTATTTCTTTTTCTTCAAGTGCCAATACCTTGTGGTATGATACAATAATAGTAGATGCCCATTCTAATGGATTATCAACATAAAGACAAGCATAAGCTATGG
>PVMK01129348.1_pt1 | contig 36438 bp, 43 predicted proteins | sample 1853481 | NCBI WGS metagenome assembly PVMK01 (sample SAMN08533507, study PRJNA380276) | Marine sediment metagenome, whole genome shotgun sequencing project. | reverse complement strand
TGATCAGAGAGTTTTTGAGAAAAGGATAACATTTCGCAATTCATGATACCTCCAATAAATTAATAGTTAATCCACTTGGAGACACCATAATCGATATTTATCCATATTACAAGTATTTTTTTGGGTTTAATAATATATAAAGCGGATTAAATATCTGATAAATGGAGTTGTTTCAGATTGCTTAGATTCAGGAAGAACTTTCAAGACAAGGCACTAGATATGGTTATGCCCGGTATGGACGGTCTGACGGCCTATGAGCATTTAAAAGAAATTAATCCGGATGTTAAGGTTTTATTATCGAGCGGTTACAGCCTTACCGGTGTTGTCAAAGAAATATTGGATAAGGGCTGTGATGAATACATCCAAAAACCGTTCAGTCTGAGCCGGATATCCCGGATCACCAGAGAACTGCTGGATAGGAAATCTGATTCGTAACCGTTCACAGGTTCAGGGTTCAACGTTCAGGGTTAAGGACAAAGAAAGCATTAAACATCCGAAGCCCTCGTTAAAAATGCTGAATCCGCTTTTACAAAGTCATCGCGGTTTTATACCTATGGAGTCATTGCTCATAATTTGGGATTTTAGATTGCTGCCTCCGGCCCGTAGGGGCCATGGGGGCCTACGCCCCGGAGGGATTTTGGATTTGTGGAATTGCTACGCTCTATCAATTTGTAATAGACAGAATTCCTAAATCCCTAAATCCCTAAATCCCTTAATGCCTGAATTAGACCTATGTCCAATTTTTATGCAATCCCACGTCACGTATGGGCTCGCCGCAATTTTTTAATGATTAATGACAAGGCCTGGATTAAGTGATACCGATTGAATCTTTGCCTGTCTGCTTGATACGAAACATGGCTTGATCAGCCAGTGCCAATAAGCCTGTACGGTTATCCGTGTCTTCCGGAAATGTTGCCAATCCAAAACTTGCACCAATATGAACATTGTGACCCGCTTTGGTTAAGTAGGTTGTTTGCTTCATCTGTGATCGGATTTGCTCCGTTTTTTGGGTGGCCTGAAGCTTATTTAATCCGGGTAGAACGATTACGAATTCATCGCCTCCATAGGCAACCCCAAAACAAGGGGCTTTCAGACAGCTCTTTATGGTAATTGCCACTTCCTTGAGTGCCTGACTCCCATTCAGATGACCATAGGTGTCGACTACCCGTTTAAAGTTATCCATGTCCATAAAAATTAAAGAAAATGGTTTCTTTGTTATTATATTTTCTTCGATAAGGTCATCCAATACTTTATATAGGTAACGCGTGTTATATAGCCCGGTTAGATTATCGTGGATAGCAAGATTTCGGAACTTCTTACGATCGCGGCGAAGTTCTTTTTCTAAGACCTTCCTTTTTGTATTGTCTACTAAAATGCCTTCGAGAATGGGATCATTTTTATCGTTTTTTGTGAGCCGGATATTGGCCAGAATCCATACAGGCTTCCCATCTTTTCGTTTCAGCCGGAGTTCATGATTTACCAATACGCCTTTTTTTTTCACTGCCCGGATCATCCCGGACCTATCGTCAGGACTGAAATAAAACTTATTGGCACCATCTTTGATATTCAGCACCTCTTCCGGCAAGCTATATCCCAGGATGTGGGCATAGGATGGGTTTACCCGAATAAGCTCGCCGGATATTTTGCTCTGAAACATGGCCTGCACAGCGTTTTGATACATGCTGCGATATCGCTGTTCCGCCCTTTTTAGCTCTTCCTGGGTGGCTTTTAATTCGGTCAGATCCGAAAGGAAATACATGTAGCCATTAATCGCGTCGTTTTCATCTTTTAAAATGCTGCGACTGAATAGCATTGGTATCCGTACACCGGCCTTAGAACAAAATGAGGCTTCAAAACTCAAATGATCGCGGCTTGCAGAGTAAAAATTCACCGAGGTTTTATCGTAGAATTTGTCGACGCGTTGGCCGATAAAATCTTCACGGCTGCCCCCGGAAATTCGCAGCAAAGCCTTATTCACATCATTTATCACAAGGTCGCTGTCCAGGAGCATAAAGCCTTCATAGGTGCTTTCGAGGACGCGATGGTATTTTTCATCGGCCTGTTTCCGTTCCGCAATTTCAGTCATAAAACAAAGCGTTGCCGGTTGATTGTTCCACGAAAACAATCTTGCCTTCAGCTCTACCCATATAGTTTTGCCATCCCTGTTAACAATTCTGAGAGGATATACATCCGGGAGTTTTTCTTCTCTCAGTCTTTTTGCATGCCGTTCCATCACCATTTCGCTGTCCGTCCGATGAATAAAACGGGATAATGATTTTGCAGAAAGATCTTCTGCGGAAAATCCAAATAACTCCTCGGCTTTGGGGTTAGCGAATTGGAAGACCCCATTTTGGGCGACTAATATCGCTTCATTGGCGTTTTCAACCAGACTACGATATTTGAACTCGTTGTATTGTGATATTTCCTTAGCTTCGCGGCACTCCTCGAGTTCTCTTTTCAGCGATTCAAGCTGTTGCCTCAATTGTTCAAGAGATGGGGTAGAAGCCATCGATTTGTCCTCAAATTCTCAATTGGATTACAAATGACAAATAATGCCGTCGACCGGTAAGGCCCTAACCTACTCGAATACTCCCTTCACAATCGCCATCCCTCCGGAAACCATCAGTCGGCCCCGAGAATAAACCCGGTCGATTTTCCATTCACTGTCAAAAACGATCAGATCCGCGTCTTTTCCTTCCTCCAAAGAGCCCTTATGATGATCGATGCTTATTCTCCTTGCAGGATTGAGGGTGATACATTTCAAAATCTCCGGGATAGGGAGGCCTTCTTCTGTGACCAGGCATCGAAATTCCTTAAGCAGGTTTCCAATGTCTCCCACAGCCAATCGGACGAAGGATCCATTTGCATCAAAAATCGGCATGCTGCCGTTGGAATCCGAACTCAAAGTTATCTGCTCAAGGGAAACCCCGGCGGAAATGAATTGCCTGAATGCTTCCCCGGCGCTTATCTCCCCATCGAGCCGCTTGCCTGAAGCCGTGATGTCCACATTGCCCCCCATCTTCGCAAAACGCAAGGAGTGCTCCAGCAGTGCCCGGGATCGGGTAATATGGGTCGGAAAGATCTGGGCGATGGGGATTTCGGTTTCCTCCACCAGGCGGAACAAGTATTCCAGACCTCTTTGTCCACTCCCCATATGAAACTGAACGATGCCGGCCTTGCCGCCAAGCATGCCCCCAACCCGGGCTGCGGCGACCAGTTGGGCAATGTCTTCAAACCCGGGCTGTGAAGAGCGATGATCGGAGAGAGCGATCTCTCCCACACCAAGCACATAGGGGAATCAATGCGATGTCCTTGCGCACAGAGCCCGTAATGGTAGCCGGGGGGAATTGATATGATCCTATCAGGATGTAAGCGGTGATGCCTTCTTTCTCCAGGGCCATTGCTTTGGCCAGCAGGGATTCGGGATGGCGGGTGACGTCGTCCGTTCCCAGGACGCCCAGTACGGTGGTGACCCCGGCCTGTGTAATCCGGCTAAGCTGGATTTCCGGGACCCGGGTGGCAGGTCCTCCCTCTCCTCCGCCGCCGGTGATATGCACATGCAGATCAATAAATCCCGGAGTGATGATCTTACCCGCCGCATCCACAGTTTTTATATCGAGGTTTTGAGGGATATCGATCTTTTCGGCGATTTTGATGATCTTTCCCGCCGCAATTAACATGTCACGTTTACCCATTTCATCCGGTGCATAAAGCCTGCCGTTACGAATCAGTTTAAGCATCACACGCTCCATTTTTGCCTTTACGAGAGAAAGAAATTTCGTGCCATCACTGCCTTCAGATATCGTTGATTGGGTGATTAGTTGATTGGTTAAGTGGTTATAAATATGGGTTTATCCCATGTTTGCAAAATAATTGGACACTGTCACTCAGGTTTCAGGTGTCGGGTTTCAGGTGTCAGTAGTAAAAAAGTGAGATCCGGCCTGAAACCTGACACCCGACACCTGAAACCCATCCTCCGAAAAAGCTTCACTACGCCCGATAATGTCCAAAAAAGAGAGCTATTTTCATAGTTAATTATGAGGTCTCGCCTTAGGACTTCAGTCGAAAATCCAGCGCATCCCTGAATCTAGTGAATCCGGGGTTTCTGTTTTTGAAGATAATCAATTCTTGCTCGGATCGATTTTTCATTTTCGAGGCCGGACGCGTTTGCAATATACAATTGCCAGTCTTTTATGGCCCGGACAGGATCACCTATGGCCTCGTAAATCATGGCCCGCTCGCGCAGCTCGACAGGTGCTTCAGGCTGAAGTGTTAGTATCCAGTGAACCAACCGGTAGAGCATAACATCATTATCCGCCTGGGCATAGATATGTTTGAGGTTTCTCAACATGCGTACCAGAAACTCTTTCCTGCCGACCGGCTCCAACCAGTGCAGATCAGAGGCACCGGTTTCGCCCAGGTGATTGCGGATGATTGCGCGGCAATCATCATCTGTGCGGATTTCTCCCCGGTTAAAGGGGTCAATGAAAATTTTTCCGGATTCATGATAAAGTGCGGTAATGAAATGTCCCGGCAAACCGATCCCGCGCACATCCAGTCCCAGCCGCCCCGCAACCTCAATATAGATCAGGGAAAGCGAAATTGGAATGCCTATCCTCCGATCTATGACCCGATTCAGAAAACTGTTGTCGGGGTCGTAATAATTTTCGCGGTTTCCGCGCAATTTCTCTTCGTCAAACAGAATGTGGTTTATCCTGGTAATGATATCTAAGGCGTCCATTTTTGCCGGAATTTGGTTCATCAGACCTGCGGCCATGCGGTTGAGACGCCCCAGATAAAAAGACTCATCCAATTCGGGATAGGCGGCTTTGGCAATTAATAATGCACCACGGGCTAAATCTATCCGGTCATCCGGAAGAGATGCCATTTGTGAGAATCCCTTATCTATTTGCTCAGTTGACTCCAATGCTTGATGCCCCTTTCATCAAATCTGCTGAATCTATTTATTTGCGCAGCACAATGCAAGATGATGGAAGTAAAAAACGGTGAAAGTCCGGCAAATAGCTGGGTTTTAGAAGAGCATATTGTCCACGAGGAATATAAAAGAATTTTTGACTGCTTTAAACCGAATCAAAGATTCTCAATTTCCACAGGCTCGATTTCATCCGCCGGCTGAAATCCGAAAATCCGGGAGTAAAAGTACAGCTCGGCATCCAGCGCTCGTTTGATATTTTGCGCAATACGAAAACCATGTTGTTCTTTGTCAAAGACAACATAGGCAACCGGCAGTTTTTTACCTTTCAGGATTTCCACCATCATCTCCGCCTGGCCGGGCGGCACAACCTTGTCTTCGAGGCCCTTGAAAGAAAATAACGGGGCAGGAAAGATCCTCACCGTGATGAATGGGTGAGCGGGTGATGTACAGGTCCCTGCGTTCGGGGTAGGGACCGATCAATTGGTCCAGGTAGCGCGCCTCGAATTTGTGCGTCTCCTGGGCCAGAGCTTCCAGATCACTGACACCATAATAACTGGCGCCGGCCTTGAAAACGTCATGGAAAACCAGCGCACACAGGGTCGTGTAGCCGCCGGCACTGCTGCCCCTGATGACCAGGCGGTTTGGGTCGATGTCAAAGGTTTCTGCTGAATATTTGGCACCGTCCACGCAATCCTGAGTATCGACAACGCCCCATTTTCCGTACAGACGTTGCCGATATGCCCTGCCATAACCGGTGCTGCCGCCGTAGTTCACATCCAGCACAGCGATGCCCCGGCTGGTCCAGTATTGAATCGCAAGGTTCAAACTATCCGTTGCGGCTGCCGTGGGACCGCCATGGCTGATGACCATGAGGGGCGGGACGGTCACCGGCCGGTGCCTGGTAATTTTTATTTTGGGGTGGATAAAAAAATGCGTGAGAGGTCTGTCCCCGGGTGGCTGGAAATTCAATTGTTGCGGGAATAGATATATACCCCCTATCTATTTCGAACCGGACTGAACGTCGCAGAACTTCAAACGTTTGCGTGGTGATATCAAGTTTGACAATAGATGTCGGTTCAGTTGCAGAGCCGCCCACAAACACGGCCCGGCCCGGGGATGCACGCAGGTAGGCAATATCGCTGTACGGTGTTTCGATAACTTCGAGTTCTTCGCTTTTCCAGATTGATTTCAGCCAACTGCCATCTGCCTTTACGGGTATAAGCACAAATGAGGCGCCGGGCGGATTCAAATGCATAGGTGGACATGCCAAAAAGCCACTGCGGCATGCCAAACTCGGCATCCATCCGAACAACCGCTTTAATCTCGTTTTCCTGCCGGCGGTAAAGATTCCACCAGCCGGTGCGATCGGAAACAAAAAACAGGGTGCCGTCCGGCGACCACTGGGGTTGAAAAATGGATTCATCCCTTCCGCCGGCTACTTTTTCCGTTTCCCTGAGCGCCCCATCCTGTCCCAACTTTCCGATCCACAATTCAGTTCCATCCCAGGGCATGTCGGGGTGATTCCATGAAAGCCAGGCGAGCTGCGATCCATCCGGGCTCAAGCAGGGGGAGGCATAAAAATCACTTCCGGAAGCAAGTATTTTTAATTGTTGACTGCCGGTTTCACCCTTTCCCATCAGATCGAGGCGGATCAATGTATTCACCGGTTCGGCTTGCCCACCGCTGTGATCTTCACAAACGCAGATCAAGCCTTGATGCAGACGATCGACAATGATGTCGGCAAAACACAGGCCGGTATCGGTTGCGATCGCGGTGGGACCGGCATTCGGTTTCTGGAGGTAAATACGCTGATCGGAAAAGTTGGAAAAGTAAACATCGGCCTGATTCGCGGCAAACGATCGACCGCCGTATTCGTGAACCCGGGTGCGGGAATTGAAATCCGGCGGGGTGATATCAGCCATCTTTCCGTCCGATGTGCAACGGACAATGACATTGCGCCCGCCTTCCGAAGGCCGCATCTCAACCCAATAGATATCCCGGCCATCCAGCACAATATCACTGAGCCTGACGGACTCCGAAACGATCAAATCGGAACTGATCGGTGATTGCCACGATCCGTATGGAACTATTTCAATATTCGACATGTGTGATTCCCTATCAAGTATCAAGCATCCAGTATCTTGGTTGATTACTGGTGCAGCGTTTTTGTCCAAATAATATGGCCCAAATGGATACGAGATGATGTGGTCTGAAATGAGTGTTTATCACTTCAATTGGATCAAAAGCAAATTCTTTTTAAGAGAGAAAAGTTGACTTCTGATTCGCAATTATGCATAAAAGGTGTGTGGTTATCGAAGCCCGACTTCTTGCAAGATACCCGAATACAAACACCTGACCTTTTTGCGAAATGAAACTAGGTTGAGCGGTTCAACGTTCACGGTTCACAGTTAAAGTGCCCTAACTGGTCTCTAACAATGGTATTACACGTCAATCGGGTCGAATTCCATGTTTCACCTAATGGGTAAAAGAGGCCAAGCCAAACAATGGAGTAGAAAGTTATGGATATCAGCACTTTATAACCTTTGAACCCTGAACCTGGAACCGATCAATTTATGAAGTAAATACAATAAAAGACGTTGGCGGAAAAACTGATAAACGGGGAATTTTTTTAACCTATATTGAGTCAGCTATGAAAGAAATCCGAATTCACGGCAGAGGCGGTCAGGGTTCGCTGGTTCTTGCCCAATTCATGGCCATTGCCGCCCTGGAGGACGAAAAATATGGACAGGCCTTTCCTTTTCTAGGGGGTGGCGGCGAGCGCCGCGGCAAGCCCATTATGGCTTTTTGCCGTCTCAGCGATCGTCCCATTCGAATTCGCAGCCGAATTACCGAGCCCGATTATGTCATTGTTCAGGATGCTACGATTCTAGACGAGGTCGATGTGGAGGATGGCCTGAAACCGGGGGGGATAATTCTGATCAACACCGACCGGGACTTGCGCGATTTGGGGCTGAAAACATCCCAGGCCGTCACAACATCGGCGGAAGCCCTTGCCCGGCGGATACTGGGCCGGCCGATTATCAACACCGCCCTGCTGGGTTCGTTTGCCTGTTTGAGCAGGGAGTTGTCGCTGGAAGCCGTTTTAAAGGCAGTGCGCAGCAAGTTTCCCGGTGAGCTGGGAGAAAAGAATGGGCAGGTCGTCCAGGAAAGCTATCGTAAATTCCTAACCCAGACAAACCGGGAAAAGTTAAAAGTGAACTAAAATTACAACTAAGGGCCTAAGGGAGGCATTATGAAAATCACCCTGGGTGCCGTCGTCAAGGGCGGCACCTCTTTGGACTATAAAACAGGCAACTGGCGCGATCAGCGGCCTGTCATCGATCAGGAATCGTGCAAAAAATGCGGTATCTGCCGGGATGTATGCCCGGATGATGCCGTCAAGGTCAAAGACGAGCAATATGAAATCGACTACGATTTCTGCAAGGGGTGCGGCATTTGCGCCCATGAGTGCACGGCGGATGCCATCGAAATGCTACCGGAGGAGAAATAAGCCATGAAGGAAGTCAAAGTCGTCGAAGGGTCGGAAGCGGTGGCCCTGGCGGTCAAGGCCTGCCGTCCCCATGTTGTTTCCGCTTTCCCGATCAGTCCTCAGACCCACATTGTGGAGAGCCTGGCCCGCATGGTGGCCGATGGAGACATGAACGCGGAATATATTCGCACGGAATCCGAATTTTCCGCGGCCAGTGTTCTGGCGGGCGCCTCGGCCGCCGGAAGCCGCAGTTATACGGCCTCTTCATCCCAGGGACTGCTGCTCATGACGGAAGTCCTCTATGCCAGTGCGGGTATGCGCCTGCCCTTTGTCATCACCGGCGTCAACCGCTCCATTTCCGCGCCCATCAATATTCAGGTCGATCATCAGGACACCATGTCCCTGCGAGACGCGGGGCTGATTCAGTTTTATGTGGAAAGCTGCCAGGAGGCCTATGACATTCACCTGGCCGCTTTCAAAATCGCTGAAGATCCCTGCGATCATGCTGCCGGTGATGGTGTGCATGGACGGCTGGGTGTTGACCCATTCCTATGAACGGGTGGAGTTGCTGGATCAGGAAACCGTCGATCAATTTCTCCCCGGGTTTCAACCGCAAAACTATCTGGACCCTGCCGATCCCAAAACCTGGGGGTCCTATGCCGAAGCGGATGTTCTCATGGAATTCAAGTATGCCATCCACCAGGCCATGACGGCGGGCAAGCCGCGGATCAGGGAGATACTGGCAGAGGTGGCGACCATTACGGGCCGCGACCACGGAGGGTTGATCGAAGCCTACCGGACCGATGATGCCGATATCGTCCTGGTGGCCATGGGGTCTGTTGTCAGGTACGGTCAAGGAGGCGGTGGACGAGTTGCGGCACGGCGGTAAAAAAGTCGGTTTGGTCAAAATCCGGTGCTATCGGCCCTTTCCCCACACGGAAATCCTGGAAGCGGTCCGGGGCGCGCGGGTTGTTGCCGTCATGGATGCCAATGTTTCCATGGGCAGCGAAGGCGCGGTGGGCATGGATCTGAAAGCCAAACTCTACGGCCGGCCCGAATGCCCCCGATCGTCATCGATTATATTGCCGGTCTCGGCGGCCGGGAAATCAATATTAATACAATCGGCAAGCTGGTTGAACGGGCTGAAGAGGTTTACCGCTCCGGACGTATTTTGGCGGAACCCGAGTGGGTCGATTTGAATCCGGCGCTCCTGACATGAACTTAGGGCATGTCCAAACGGCTGATTTTTTATGTAGTTAGCCCTAACCCGGATGAGCCGGAATTGAAAATTGAAGATAGCGAAAATATCCCAACACAATTTTTTGCCACAAAATGCATAAAAATAATTCATAAGGTTCTACGCTTTTTCCGAGACTACGCTGGGAAAAAGTGGCCCCTGCGGGGCAGCAGAGGCGCCGAGCATCTGACGGCAAATGTCACAGGTTTCAGTACAATCTCATTAGCTTGGGCTTATCCCTGTGGGAGCGGCTTTCCAGCCGCGATACAAAACGGATTTATTTCGACTTTCTTTCGTGGCTGGAAAGCCACTCCCACGAGCAGGTGGTGTTAAGTTTTTGACATTGGGTTTCGGTATTTAGTACCTCCACGCCCCGACACCTGAAACCTTTTGTTCCTGACAACATGTTGTCAGAAGAATCCCGCTAAGGGCCTAGGAGATTCAGATGGATTCGAAAGAAAATAAAATGACGGAATCCCTGTTCGTATCCGGCCACCGCGCCTGCCATGGCTGCGGTCTGGCGTTGGCAGTACGGCACATTCTGGAAGCCACAGGCAGCAATGTAATTGTCGTTTCACCCACCGGCTGCCTGGAAACTTTTAGCTCGCCGTATGGCTATTCTCCCTGGCGGGTGCCCTGGATTCATCATGTATTTGAAAATGCGCCGGCGGTCGCCAGCGGCGTTTGGGCGGCGTTAAAAGCCCAGGGCCGGGCGGATACCCGCGTGGTCGCCATCGGCGGTGACGGAGCGACTTTTGATATCGGTTTCGGAGCGCTTTCCGGTATGCTGGAACGGGGTGACGATGTTCTTTATATCTGTACGGACAACGGCGCCTATATGAATACCGGCGGCCAACGCAGCGGGGCCACGCCCGTCTGTGCGGCCACCACCACCCACCCGGCCGGCAAGCAGTCTTTAGGGAAAACCGAGAAGAAAAAAGACCTGCCCGCCATTGTGGCAGCCCACGGTGTACCTTATGTGGCCACCGCTTCAGTTGCCTATCTGCGGGATTTGAAGAAAAAAGTGAAAAAGGCCATGACCCTGCACGGTCCACGTTATATTCAGATTGACACCCCGTGCCCGTCCGCCTGGAGCTTTCCGTCCCATCTGACCCTGGAGATCGGGCGTGCAGGTGTCAATTGCGGCCTGGTTCCGCTGTTTGAAATGGAGGACGGCAACATCACCGCTGTCCGTAAGATCAAAAAGAAAATGCCGGTGGCGGACTATTTAAAAAGTCAGAAACGGTATCGTCATCTGTTTGAAGATGACCGCGGGCAAACCGAAGTGCAAAAACTACAGGCGGTGGCGGATAAAAATATCAAAACCTATGGACTGATGGGAGTGAAAACCAATGAGCAAAACCAAAGTATCGATTGTTAAGACCGGCCCCAAACCGGAATATCAAAAAATTCGAGCAGCGGTGGAGGAATCTCTGAATTTGATTGGGGGTGTTCAGGATATCATCAAGCCCGGCGATCGGGTCCTGGTCAACCCCAGCTGGGTGGCTCCGCCGGTGGAAAGGGAGGCGGGCTGCATCACCATCCCGGAGGTGCCGCGCGCGGTGGCGGATATCGTACGGGAAACTGGGTGCCCGGCCGGTGATTGCCGAATCATCGGCGGTGGGGGTGGATTCGACCAAAGTCATTCAACAGTCGGGCTACCGGGACCTGATTGAGATGGGTTATGAGGTCGTCGATTTAAAGGCCCAAAAGGCCCAGGGTGGATATGGCCGTGGACAACGGCAAGGTCTTTGAAAGCGTTGAATGCTGGGAGCTGGTGCAGCAGGCGGATGTCATTATCAGCGTTCCCAAACTGAAAACCCATGATCAGACGGAGATGACCTGCGCCATCAAGAAACTCAAGGGGTTGCTAACCGACAAGGCCAAAAAAGCCATGCACCAGCAGGGGCTTTTCGAAGGTGTGATCGATCTGCTCTCGGCGGTGAAACCCCGGCTGGCCGTGGTGGATGCCATCGTCTGCCAGGAGGGGGTGGGCCCGGTTTTCGGCAAACCGGTGGAAATGAATCTGATTTTAGCCGGCAAGGACCTGGTTGCCGTGGACGCTACCTGTGCCCGGCTCATCGGCTATAGTCCCAATGAAACGCTGCTCACAGTGAACGCCGCGGCCCGGGGACTGGGAACAATGGATGCGGATCAAATCGACCTGGTGGGAGAGCCGCTGGAAAATGTGAAGCGCCGTTTTATGCGACCGGTTGAAGACAATCCGGTGGAAGTCGAAGGGTTTCAGCTGATCCATGACGAAGCCACCTGCACCGGTTGTCGCAATACCGTCATGAGCGCCTTGATCGACATGCGCAATGCCGACCAGCTGATGTATCTGCCGGGAGTGACCGTGCTGACCGGCGGTGCACCGCTGCCGGCGGATGTGGCCCCGGAAAGTGTTGTCACTGTGGGATTATGCATGCAGGAAAACACGTCCGAGCGGCACGTCAAAGGCTGTCCGCCCAACAATGCGCTGGTGGTCAAAGCCATCATCGGCGACCGGGCCGAGGTCAAGCGAATGTATGCCGGCGAAAGCCTGGATAAAACGGATGCGTGAAAAAAGCGAATGACGAATGACGAAGGAATGTATTCTATCTGTTTTATAAAAAAGATTGAGCGAAGCGAAACTACCCTTCGAAATTCGATTCGGCTGAGTCGTTCGACCCTGAGCTCACGACCGAAGGGCTTAGCCGTCAGGCTAAGCATATATTGTTAACATTTTGATGTTTTTAGACGGCAAATCACAAATCTCAATAACCAAATATCAAACAAATTCCAATTTCCAAATGACCCAAACAAGTCTGTTTCGATATTGGTTTTTGGCTTTTGTTTGAGAGTTGTAATTTGCTTTTTGTAGTTTATTTGGGATTTGTAATTTGTAAATTGAGATTTCTCTCATGTACCATCCACCCATATTCTTAGCCTGACGGCTATGGGGCGAAGTGCTAACTCCTGCAATTTAGTTGGAGAGTGATATGGACGCCATTTTTGATTACATGGAAAAATACGATTACGAAAATTTGTTTTTCTGCCAGGACAAGGCGCTGGATTTCAGGGCCGTTATTGCCATCCATGACACGACACTGGGGCCGGCCACGGGCGGATGCCGCATGTGGAATCAGTATGCCGGCGAGATGGAAGCCGTTGAGGATGCCCTGCGGCTGGCCCGGGGAATGACCTACAAGTATGCGGCCGCCGGGGTCAACCTGGGCGGGGGCAAGGCGGTGATCATCGGCGATCCCCGGCGCACGGACCGGGAGCCGGTTTTCCGGACCCTGGGCAAGTTTATCAATCGGCTGGGCGGCAGGTACATCACGGGCGAAGATGTCGGCACCACCTTAACGGACATGGAGTACATTCGCATGGAAACCGAATATGTGGTCACCCTGCCGACGTATCTGGGCGGGAGCGGGCGACATCGCACCCATGACGGCCCTGGGAACGCTGCGTGCCATGCAGGCCTGCTGCAACCGGGTTTACGGCACTGACAGCCTGCAAGATAAACGTGTTGCGGTCCAGGGCCTGGGAGCAGTCGGGCACAACGTTGTCGAACAGCTTCACGCCGCAGGTGCGCAGATGGTGGTCACGGATATTGATCCCGCCAAGGTGGCGGCCATGGTTTCCCGATATGGTGCCGAGCCGGTCGAACCGGAAGCTGTTTATGATATCGATTGCGACATATTCTGTCCTTGTGCACTGGGCAAAGTCATCAATGATGAGACCCTGAACCGACTGAAATGCAAAATCATTTGCGGCAGTGCCAACAATCAGCTTGCGGAAGAGCGCCACGGTAAACTGCTGGAGCAAAAAGGAATGGTTTACGCCCCGGATTACATCACCAATGCCGGGGGAACGATTTACGATACCGACCGCCTGGGCGTGGGCGGCGTCAGCCATGAAAGAGGCCGGGCCAAGGTTTATCGCATCTATGAGAACATGGTGCGGGTTTTTGAAATTGCCGACCGCGATCAAATTCCGACCTATCTGGCCGCCAACCGCATGGCGGAAGAGCGGATCAGACAAATTGCAGAGGTCAAAAAGTATGTCGATGATTTGAAGCCTTGAATGGGTACCGGTGAGAATTGGGGATATTTATAGGACGGGAAAAGAAGTGGGTCTTCCGGTTTTCAAGCACTTAGTATCTTACAAATGAATTTTGTGCATCTTGTGCCAAAATATCTTTTTTCCAGCACGCAGGTTGCTCAGAAAATTGTCTAAAATTCAAAATGTCTAAAGTGCCTAATCCGCCATAGGCGGACTGTCGATTTTATTTAAACTTCGAATGTTAAGTTGTTTTTAACTCAACTGATCGTATACATACCAGATTCCAAAATACGTGCGTGCTTATAAACAGACGGAGCGAAGCGACACCCCAATTTCAGTCATTTTAAATTTTAGCTCATTTTTGCGGTTTATCCGGGTTAGGGCATAGTAATGGATTAACGTTGTAGCTTTTCCGCATCAAACGAGCCCAGTTTTTACGGAATTCTTTGATATTAAACAATAGAAGCAAAACATGGCAAAGCCAGGGGCTATTTTTCCATGTTTCATGTTGCAATATAACTATAGATGGGTAATTTTTCCATGATATAAGAGCAATACATGGAAAATTTTCCATCTATCAACACTGTTGGGCAACGCATCAGTAATGTTCAGCAAGATGGCATGGTATTAGAATAAGGAAAAAGTAGACAATGTATCAGGATCAATTGGTCGATATAATCAAACAAGGTGGGATAGAATGGTCTGCACATGCTCTAAGGAGAATGTTAGAGCAGGGGATCAGCAGGGCAGCTGTGAAGCATATCATTTGTATAGGAGAGTTGATAGAGGATTATCCTGATGATTCACCTTTCCCAAGTGGACTATTCTTCGGAATATGGCAAAATCAACCATTGCATGTAGTTATTGCCTATGATCGTCCCAATCAAAATGTATTCTTAATCACTGCTTATCTGCCAGATGAAGAACACTTTGAAGCAGATTTAAAAACCAGGAGGAAGCAATGAATTCAATCGAAAATATTTGCCCTATTTGTGGAGGTCTCAAAAAATCTGGAACCACAACCTTTACGGTAGACATGGTGGATACTCTAGTAGTGATCAGAAACGTACCTGCAACACTTTGTTCGTTATGTGGAAACGAATGGCTTTCGGACGGGGTAGCTGCAAGCATAGAAAGTATAGTGGAAGAAGCTAAAAATAGACATCGTCTGTTTGAAGTGACTCAATATCGTAAAGTGGCATAAGATAGCCTAACAAGACGATTGGACAGCGACCTTGAAAACCGCTCCGGAGGCACGGTTTTCAAGGCGCGTCAAGCTCGGCGTTATGCCTGAGATTAAATTCATAATTAATTTTTATAAACAGGAAGGTAAATTGTAGTTATGCCATATGCACCATTTCAAGAAAGATTTCCTAAGATTGCTGACAAGGAAACTCGTGCAATGACGATATTAAATAATCCTGAATTGCCAAGTGATACCTATGGTTTAATTGAGGTTTATTGTGATGAATTAGATTGTGACTGCCGTCGCGTATTTTTAAATGTAATCTCGACGAACCAAAAAAAAACTATTGGCGACAATTGCCTTCGGTTGGGAAAGCAAAAAATATTATGCCAAATGGATGGGGGACAATGATCCAAAAACGATAAAGGATCTAAAAGGGCCTGTATTAAACTTGACAAGTCCTCAATCCAAACTTGCACCTGCGCTATTAAGACAAATTATAGTTGTTTTGCAAGATAAGAAATATAAAAAATGCTGTCTTATTTGAATGGATATAGCTTTTAAAGGAGGGGTTATGAATAATTATTGCAAACAATTATTGTTGATCAATTTATTGGGGATGGCCGTGCTATTTTCAGCGGGTGCCAATGCAGTTCAAGATACATCAGCAGCAAGTGCAGATCCAAAAAATGCCACTTATTCAGGTATTTATGATCATACGATCACACTCAGTGATGGGCGCTGGGTGGGACAACCTTTTATAGCAGGCGGAGCAAGCCGTCCAACAGCGGGGCTTGTTGAGGATTTCCGTTTAACAGGTGATCTCAATGGAGACGGAGCAACAGAACACGTCGTCGTTCTTTGGGGAAATTCAGGTGGTACAGGTACACAAAACTATCTGGCAGTGATGAGCCTACATCAAGACCGGCTTGTAAATCTGAGTACTACTCTCATCGGTGACCGGGTGCAGTTGCAGGCAGGAAGAATAAACAACGGAAAGATTGAAATTGATGTCATTCAGCATGGGCCTGATGAACCCTATTGTTGTCCCTCTCAAAAAGCGACTCGAATCTGGTCACTGGAAGGAAACGAATTAATACAGGAAAAAACACTGCTGAAGGGCAAATTGTCTCTGGCGGACCTTGAGGGTGTCGAATGGGTTCTATTTAGCATCAAAAGGGAAGAAGCCTTGCCTGACAAACCAAAGGTGACACTGCGCTTCGATGGCGAAAAGATCGCCGGTAAAGGTGCCTGCAACGGTTATTTTGCAGACATCAGGGAATCCGGAGATATAGCGGGCGGTATCAGTATCAGCCATATCGGAAGTACGAAAATGGCCTGCCCGGAAGAAGCCATGACCCTGGAACGTCGCTACTTTGAAGCGTTGGAAGGAGTGGTTAAATTCAGTTTCCAGGGTGGCAAGCTGGCACTTGACTGGAATAAAGGTGAAACGGTGTCTGTCATGTTGTTTGTATCCCGCAAGTTGCAGGCTCAGTAGTTACAAGTAATGGAATGGTGCTGAATAGCGGTCGAAATCAGGTATTATAGACGTTCAGATAATTAATATCATAGAATCAAATTAGAAACATGGATACGATACAATCCAAACGTATCATAAAATGCTATCTTGTTCACACAAACTAATCGAAATCATGCTGTCATTGCCGCTTTTTGGATGTCCGGCACGTTGGTATCTTTCATGGCCATGGCCATCGGCGGCCGGGAGTTGTCGGTCCAGTTAAGTACCTTTCAGATACTGTTTTTCCGTAGCGTTATCGGTTTTCTGGTTGTCTGCTTTTTTTTGGGGTGCAGCAACTGGCGGCAGATACTTACAAAACAGCTGCGTGTGCACGTGCTGCGCAATATTTCTCATTTCGGTGGGCAGTTCGGCTGGTTTTACGGTATTGCTTTTATTCCACTGGCGGAGGTATTCGCTTTAGAGTTTACCGTCCCGGTTTGGACCGCTGTCCTGGCAACCATGTTGCTCAGAGAACAGATCACCCGGGCGCGGGTTGCTGCTATTAGTTTCGGTGTGCTGGGGGTGTTTCTGATTTTGCGTCCGGGCCTGGCGGTTATCAGCCCCGCTTCGCTGGCTGTTCTCGGCAGCGCTTTTTGTTATGCCCTGTCACACACCCTGACAAGAAGGCTTGCCCTTGTCGACACCCCGCTGACCATCCTTTTCTATATGACGGTCATTCAGCTGCCTTTGGGCTTTGTGGCCTCGGTCTTTGATTGGACGACACCATCATTGGCGATGTTGCCGTGGATCATGGTCGTCGGCGTCGCAGCATTGAGCGGCCACTACTGTATGGCACGCGCCCTGGCAATAGCTGATGCAATTGTCGTGGTGCCGATGGATTTTTTTCGATTACCCCTGATTGCAGCCGTTGGTTTCCTATTCTATAGCGAAAGTTTGGATTGGTTTGTTTTAGCCGGCGGGATCGTGATGTTTACCGGTAATTTTCTAAACATCCAGGCCGAGAAAAATAGGACCCGGAAAACAGCATGACCGTGATCGTTCAGCCACTAAGCCACCACACCCGGATAAGCCGGAAATAACAAATTACAAGCACCACCTGATCTTAGAATTAGGCCAAATAAATTTCAAATTATAATATCCAAATCTCAAATAAGATCAAATGCCAATTGTTTGGAATTTTGAATTTCGGTCATTGTGATTTGCCCTTCGACTTGGCTCAGGGTGGTGAGCTTGTCGAACCATTTGGTCTTTGTGATTTGATATTTGCTATTTTTTAATTGCTGAAACCTTCATTTTCTTACAACATGTTGTCGGATAAAACCCGATAAGGGCCTAAGCCCCAAATGGGCCTAGTCAATAAAGACTTTGGTCCCAGCCGGAATTCGGTCCCAGCCTATCTTTTTGTTAATCCGGTTTCCTGATATAAGCAAACCGCCCGGGAGTTTGTATATGGTGTCGGGGCTGTTGTATTTGCCTCCTGCGATTTGCCAGGCGGTCTTATCCCGCTGAATTACATATGAAGGGTATTTCGCTCCTGTCTGAGTCCACCTACCGTAAAATATTGAGGACAGCACCGGGTCCGGCTGAAGCCGTCCCGCTCTGACGTCCGGATCATAGGGCCAGGTTGGTTTTAGTCCGGCGCGTTTGCGGTCAAAATTTCGCGCACAGTGTTTTCTGCCGCGTTGATTAAAGGGTCCCGATTTATAGGCTACCTGGCTGTGGGTGAGCACAGCACGATCGTCAAGACGGTAGGTGCTTTTTAAAATTTCGATGAGCAGTCCAACCGACTTATACTGACTGGCTGTGATGTCTCGATTGTGATATCCGACCAGTTCTATGCCGACGGAGACCCTGTTTATATGTCTTTCCCCATTCCACATACTGCGGCCTGCATGATGGGCCCTAAATTTTTCATCTAAAATACGGTAGATTTGCCCGTCCCGGGCAATCACATAATGTGTATGTCCCCCTCGGGTGATCCATTTGAAGTTGTCCTGTTTGCCTTCCGATACTATTTTCAGGGTAGTTTTTAAATCACATTCTGAAGTATGAACAATAATGTATTTGGTGCTTTTACGCGTTCTTTTCGGAAAACGGGGGTTGAGATGCCCACGGTAATCAATAATGGCGTCCATAAACAATCGATGCATTTTATGCGTGGACCCCACCGATTCGGAAGGCAGCAATAGAAACTGACAGACAGTCAATAAACACACCATAACCTTTAGCGGGTTTTGGGTAGAGAGTAATCTGGATTTTAATTGCATGTGGCAAAAGGATGCATAAGCCATGCCATTCGGCTAAAAAAATAACCATTTGAATTAATTCACATTAATAGCAATGATTAAAAACGCAGGTGTCAACTTTTTGGCAGGAAATCGATAAGCGGTTCGGCTACATCGGAAACACTTATGGCAATAATTTTTCCCAGATGTTTCCTAACCCGGATAAACCGGAAATAACAAATTGCAAGCACCAAATTTCAAATAAATTCCAAATTCCAATATCCAAATCTCAAATAAGATCAAAAGCCAATTGTTTGGGATTTGTTATTTGAAATTTTTTAATTGCTGAAACCTCATTTGGAACTTCAGTTTCTTTTTAGATTAAACTGGCTGTTTCGGCGGCCAGCGGCGGTGCTGACACCTGAAACCCTCCGTTTTTTACAACATGTTGTCTAATAAAACCTGATAAGTGCCTAGTTCTTAAAACGGCGCCGAATTGAATTTTGCTGTTGGGGAGAGAGATGCTCCCAATTGTCCAGATCATTTTTCAGTTGTTTGCGCTCATCCGGGGGCAAGTGTTGCCATTGACGGAACAGCTGTTTATAAAGTTTGCGTTGTTGAGAAGGCATTCTATTCAACTGATTCATCCGCCGGCGTATAGTTTGTTGCTCTTCCGGCGGCAGCGATTGCCATTCTCTGTATTTTTTCCGCAATTTTTCCTGTTCTTTAGGGGATAGGTCCTGCCACTGCTGGAAATTTTGATCGCGGGAACCGCGTTTGCAGAGATACTCCGTCAGTGGGCCTTTGTAATGATCTGAAAACAAGACAGGGGAGGGCTGCTGATGAAGGTCCGGAATGGAACCCCATAGCGGACTGCAAAACAACAAGACGATTATGCAGGCTGCCGCTGACGAATATTTCAATCGAAAACAACGGACTTTAAACAAAATATTTTCGATACACATCCTGTCTCATTCCTCTGGTTTCGTTGTCCAACTCTCCTTGTGAGTTGATTTCACCATTGAGATCAACAACCTGGGATAACTTCTGAATCGCGTCCATTTCCTTTAAAAACTCTAAATTATTTACGATCTCCAGATCCGTGTCACTTAACATTAATTCTTCATTTTGCTGTCCGGCAACCAGTTGAAACTCATTCGTGTCATTGTTTTTTACATAGCCGATGATACCCGCGGTAATGATTAAAATACAAGCCGTGGCAATGGCCGGTATCATGTGCGCGGGTCTGAAATATAGATACCGACGCCACCATTTGTCTTTTTGCCTGTCTTTTAATTTCCATTTAATATTGGTCACCAGTGAGTTGACCTGTTTGGGTGACAACTCCGGTGACGATACGGCTTCTCTGATATTTCCCAGCAAGGACAAAAGCTGCCGATATTCGGATTGGCAAAATTTACACATTGCAAGGTGGTTTTCGATTTCTTTGCCGGAGTTTGAATCCAGTTCGCCGTATACGTACAGCACCAGATTCTTTTTCTGATTATGACATGCCTCCATGCCGGTACCTCCTTTAACCATCGGTCCATCCCTTCAGTTTTTTTTTGATAACCTGTGTGGCTCGGAAAAGATGAGTTTTTACGGTCCCTTCCGCCAAGTTCAACATTTGGGCTATTTCCGATATACTCATTTCATTAAAAATCTTCAACTGAAATATGTCGCGCTGCCTTTCAGATAAAGTGTTCATTGCTTTTTTTACATCATTTTCAAGCTGTCGTTTTCTTACCGTTGACAGCGGATTTGAATTCTTGTTTGTGTCCGGGTATTCTTCCAAAGAAGAGGTGGAGGTCTCTTCTTTATGTCTTTCTAAACGCCAGGGGAAAAAAATCTCCTTCCAGCGCCGCCGGCGTCTGCGGGCATCTAGGCAGGTATTGATCACAATGCGATAAAGCCATGTGTAAAATGAAGCGTTGCCCTTAAATTGTTTAATTTTTCGGAATGCTTTTAAAAACGCATCCTGTGTCCGATCCTGGGCCTCTTGTTCATCTCCGGCAAGCATTTGATAGGCAATCTGGTATACTTTTTTTTGGTAGCGCAGAACCAGCTGCTCAATCGCCCACGGGTCATCATTTTGGGCACGGCGGACGAGTTCTTTATCCTCGTATACCGGATTCGATACACTTGGATCGCTTGATAAATCATCAAACTCGTATGAATCTTGCCTCGCCAGGTTTAAATGCTCATCAGACACGCTTTTGACCTTTAACGCCTTAATGTTTGCTGGATGCCAATAATCGGCATCTATCTTCTCTTTCCGGGTAGCTGTACGAAGATATATAGTTTCACTAACCCAGGTTGAGCGGTTCAGGGTCCACCGTTCCGGGTTGAAAAAACCCAGACAGCTCGTATCAAAGGGATCGTGTCTTAATCTGGTTATAGATCCGTTTCACTCAATGCGGTATGACGGGTATGCCAGATTTTGATTAAAATTGTGAGCAGTATCCATCAGTTCCAACCTTTGAACACTTGTATGAAACTTCATAAAAACTGATGCCATTCCAAGAGGCATCTCACCGCAGAGACCGCTGAGTACGCAGAGATTATATTAAATTTTCTTTCTTAGCGTTCTCTGCGAGCTCCGCGGTGAACTATTAGTTTCTTTTTCGATTAGACCGGCCGTTTTTTTGGCCGGCGGCTGGGCTGAACCCCGAACCTGGAACCGCTCTGTTTAGGAATAATATACCTTCTTACAGATTTATTCAACTTACCACCTGCTTTTTGTCTTGATGGTGATGGACCATCCCGGTTCGAAGACCGACGTCCTGAAAGAAAATACATTGTAGGATGGTTTATGCTTATGGTAATGTTTGTGAATCCTTTCATAGCGGTAATAATCGTGTTTATGAACCGGTCTTTGATATTTGTGACGGTGCTTAAAAGCGTGTCTTCTGGCTCTATGAGCCGCCAAATGACGATCATAATGTTTTTTGTAATGACGCCGGTGGTTCTCATACCGCCTGCGGTTGTAGCGAGACGGTTCCTGGTATCCGGTGCTCCTGTCATGTTCAGTGCGGATATGCTTATTCCCGACCGGATTATGATGCCGGTTTTTTCCGCCATCCGCCCGGGAAGCACCTGCAAATAAAAAAATAACCACTATCGTCATCATACTAATTTTCAGTAGCTTTGCCTTCATTGGTCGCCTCCTTTTTTCTAAGAATTTGTTCTTTTAGACGAAGGACCTACTGAAATGGTTTACAATTTTTTTTTGAAAGAGGGGCTTTTGCAGGTTGCCATATAATCTTTTAAAGGATCGAGCCATCGAGGCGATACCCGGACCGGAAGACCAGCACACTAAATGCCGTAAGGAAACGATGCGTGAGTGGGGCAGGGGCAATCTTGTAAGCGAGAAGGTAGAAGAAGTTTGCGAGGGAGAAAAAGTTTCAAAATACTATTAAGGGGCTTGAATGACGAACAGCGAAGGACGAATGATGGAATCGCTGCGCTCTGTCTTTATGTTGTCAGGTAAAAGTCCCTAAGCACCTATTTCAGACCTCGTTGAATAGTTTATCCGCCAAACTGAAGGCGGACTTGCAGCGAAGCTGAATGGTTTATTAGGTAAATTATAGTCATAATTTCAGAATGTTACGATTGTTGAAATAGGAAGTGTCCAATTATTTTTCAAATATGGGATAAATCCATATTTACAACCACTTAACTAGTCAACCAATCAACGATATCTGTAAGGGCTTAAAACCTCCACCAATTTGAACGATTGACCAAGATGTCGATGAAGCATCCCCCTGATCCGCCGCCGCCGCCACTGCTGTTGCTATTCGTCGAAGCGGAATCAGCGGGTGCAACTCCAAGACCGGAAGGGTCTTCAATAATTCCGTTTTGCTCACCGTCGTCGTCACCCATGCCACCGTCTACCAGGATAAAACTCAACTGGTTCCGTTCGCTGTTGAATGAAACGTTTGCACTGAAATCATACCAGCCCTGGGTCTGGCTATATTTATACCATTTATAGCCCTCCGGCACAGACTCCGGCAAAAAGATCGTGACGGTCGTACTGCTGCCAGGTGTATCGACTTTGATTCTAAAATCGATGAGGCCATAAATCAGACTTTCGGGCATTCCATTTCTATCCGCAATGTTGTCACTCTCAGGATCCACAGGATATAAGCTCACCAGGCCGGCGCCGCTGCCGGATCTTATCCCCAACACCTTATCGGCGGTGGAATGAAATGTGATGACATCAGCGGGCAAATCATGAATTCCATTTTCTTTAATTGTTATTTCAACCATGTCAGAATTTGATAAACCACCAGAGTCATACACCGTCAATTGGAAGACAACCGTGGTATCTTCAGTGATGGGGGGCCGCAACAAAGGTGGGTTTGACGGCATTTTCGTCGGACAACCGTACCTGTAAACCGCTTATTTGGGTCCATTCATAGGTTATGATCGCATCATTGGGGTCTGATGACTGCGACGCATCCAGCGTGACGGTTCCACCCTCTTCAACAATCTGGGGGGGACCTGCATCGGCTGCAGGCGGGAACTGATTAGGGGCAAAGTTTACCTCAATGGTGTGGTTGCTGCCGACATTTGAAAATAGATAGCTTGTTGTTAAGGTCTTAGCATCACCATCTACCCGTACTTCCGCCACACTGTAGCCTGAATTCGGCAAAATGGTGAAGGTTATATTGCTGCCTGGGTATACAGAAACATTTCCTTCCGGAGAAATACCGCCTCCCGGACCGGCAGCAGCCGTGATCGTATATGTCGAAATACCCGGACAGGAACTGACCCCGGTCATGCGTCCAAAATCCTGTGTCCAGTAATGGCGATAGGTGCTGTCCGCCAAATAAGCATATCCAACACCGATGTCACAAAAATTCTGATTCAATATATTTGCCCGGTGTCCTGAACTTGACATCCAGGCATCGACGACATCTTCAGGGGTTGGCTGGCCGCCGGCGATATTTTCGCCGTAGGTATTGAAGAAATATCCGGCAGCCGTAATTCGATCCGGTACGGTTCTTCCGTCAAGGCTCGTGTGACTAAAATAATCCTGCAATCCCATGTCTTCGGAATGGTCCCGGGCTGCCGTAGCAAGGTTGTGATCAACACTTAAGGGATGAAGCCCCTGGGCTGCTCTTTCAACATTTACCAGGTTAATCACCTCACTTTCAAAATCGGCATAAACATAGTTTGAAGTCAGAAAAAGGCAAAATACGATTAAATATAGTGGACGTCTCACCGGTTTGATTCCTCCTGCGTTTGTATCCAATTGCTTTTTAAAAATGGAGAGTTCAATAACAGGCTGAAATGCAGCAAGAATCACGCCATTGACCATTTGTAATTAAATAGAAAATAAAGACAGTAGGTTATACGCTTAAGCGCACTTTTTTTATTTTATACTGACAAAATTTTTAAGTATTAGGTACAAAAAATGTCACATAACCCCAACATCTACTGGACATAAAAGGTCATGAACAAATGGATTGCTTGAATTAAAGCTGAAGTTCCTGTAGTAACCGAACCTGGATAAACCGGAAAATGGCCACCAAGGCACAAAGACACAAAGCAAAATTGTTTCTAACAATGAATCTTTGTGTTTTGGTGTCTTGGTGGCGAAAATGCTTAACGCACAGAACCAGGATGATTTTAAATATGGCTTTAACCCAAACTGATTTTCAAAAATTTTTCAACCCCGGACAGATTGCCATCATCGGTGTTTCAACGGGGGATTACAAATTCGGCGGTATGAGCTTTTTAATCAAACTTCAGGAAGGCGGCTATCCCGGAAAGCTTTATCCAATCAACCCCAAGGCCAAACAGATCCGGAATCTCAAGGCATATCCGGACCTGATATCCCTACCGGAAGTACCCGATCTGGCCATCGTCTGCGTTGCCGCCCGGTTTGTCCCTTCCATTCTTGAAGATTGTGCCCGCATTGGTTTGAACCATATCCACATCCTTACCTCCGGATTTAAAGAAACGGGTCTGGAAGACGGCAAACGGTTGGAGGAACGGATCGTCGCCATTTCAAAGACGAACGGTTTGAAGGTCATAGGTCCCAATTGTATGGGCCCCTATTGTCCGTCCTCAAACATAACTGCCTGGGGTGCGATTCCCGGGTTGAGTGGTTCCGTCGGGATTATTTCCCAAAGCGGGGGGCTTACCCAGCGTCTTACCGAATATACGTGTTCTCTCGGCATCGGGGTAGAAAAAGCGGTGAGTTTCGGGAATGCGGCCGTTCTCGACAGTACGGATTTTCTCGAAATCATGGCAGAAGATGATAAGATTCGAGTCATTGCAATCTACCTTGAAAGTGTAAAAAATGCACGTAGATTACTGCATGTTGCCAGAGAGGCGAGCAAAAAAAAGCCGATCATTTTGTGGAAAGGTGGAGAAAGCGAAGCGGGGGCAGCTACGGCCGCTTCACACACCGGTGGCATGTCGGGGGCGCAGAAACTATGGGAGGCCTTTTGTCGTCAAACCGGTGTGGTTCATGTGCGCTCGATGGATGAATGTGTGGACGCCATCATGGCATTAAGCCTGCTTCCTGCCCCTGTCGGGAAGGGCGTTTTTCTTGTCGGTGGCGGGGGCGGAAACAGCGTGGCATACAGTGATACCTTCAACCGGGAACAATTCAAAGTCCCGCCATTATCTGAATCGAGTATGGATTTTCTTCGCCGCAGCGTGCCGATTGCAGGGTCAATTGCAGGAAACCCTCTCGATATGTGGCGGACGTTTATCGATGCCGCCTACCTGGCCGAGGTATTGGAACTGGGTTACCAAGACCCCGCGATTTCCATCATCGTTGTCGACCGGCTCATCCCCAGAATGGCTTACCACTTTCCGGACTTAGCCGATCCAACGCCGGAGATCATAACATTTATTAAAAATCGACGACCTGCAAAGCCGACTGTTTTTACCATCGACTCGGATGGCGGCGATCCGGACCTGGCTGAAACCGGAACCCGTTTGAGGGCTCAATTTTGCAAAGCCGGTATCCCGGCTTATCCATCGGCCCAGCGGGCGGCAAGGTCCCTTTACCATCTCTACCGATATCACGTTCGGCACTAGGCCCCTATTGGGATTTTTCTGACAAAAAGTTGTAAGAAACTGAAGGTGTTCCGCCAAGGCGGATCAGCGCCGCCGCTGGCCTGACAAGCGGCCAGTTTAATCAAAAAAGAAACAAAAGAGTTCGCAAAGAACGCCGAGAAAAAATTTTAAATAATCTCAGCGATCTCTGCCGTGACGTGAAATGCTTGAAATGGCATCATACTTTATTAAGTTTCATGTGAGAAACCGTGCCATTTTGGCGTAGTTTCATGAGGCAAATAAAAAATATCATCGAACAATCATTTTCCCAGATATTGGCTAAGTCGGTCCTGCCACGCTTTATCTCGAATTTTTTGCAGCAAGACTATATTTATTTGCTCACGCAGCGGACTGTCCTGCTGCAGCGCAATTCCATATTCCTGTCGCAGCAGCCGGTAGGGCAGCACCTCCAAGGAACCTATGTAATTTTTGTGTATATAGTAACGCAAAATGGGTGCATCGTAGACCAAGGCCTGAATTTTTCCTCCCTCCAAGGCCGCCAACCCCTCCTGAGGTGAACCGCAAATAAGAAATGAGATGCGTCTTTGATTAAGATAAGATTCACTGGTCGTATTTGCGATTGTTCCGACGGTTACTTTTGGCAGATCTTCAGGCCCTTTGATCACAGTTTCAAGCTGTGAGACGGTCAGTGAAGAAGTTATGGCAGCTGTAAAACTGGAAATTATGATGATCGCAACAAACATCCAGATGAGTGCCAGAATTCGTCCCGCCATCGTGATCGGTGCTTTATCACCATAACCGACGGTGGTCATGGTGACCGCCGACCACCAAAATCCGGAACCAATGCCCCTGGCGGCACTGCTGCTGAACTGCTGCGGATTTTTCTTATGCTCAAACCACCAGATCAGCAGCCCCACACCTAACAGCACGAGCATCAGGGAGACTATGATCTTTAAAAACGCAGCAGAAAAAAACCGGCCGGCCACAGTAAACCAGGGGTTGTGCGTTTTGCTTGCAACCGCAATCCCCAGGCCTGTCGTGTAAAAGGAATGGGTAAAGTCAAAATTTTTTTCGCGTTCCGGTGTAATCGTCAAGGCGGCTACCGAGACGTCCAGGGAACCATCTGTGACGCCCTCGAGCAGTTGTTTAAGCGCGAGCTCCCGAAATTCAAATTGCAGGTTTAATTCCGCCGCAATTTGTCGCCAAAGATCAATGCTCAGGCCGGTCCATTGACCGTCGGATGTCTTCATGGAGAAGGGGGGGGCTTCTTTGGTCCCCACAATCAGTGACTGTGTGGGGGATGAATTCTGCTGCCCCGTGACATCTTTGGGGAAAAAAATTGAAAGGAGTGAAAAACCAATCACAAGGCAACTGGTAATCTTCATATGACCTCCTGGAGGTTTCATAAAAGTGCACGGCATGTGTTAAAAAAATCATCCTTGCTTTATGTATAGCTGAAGCTCTAATTTCACAACAGCTTGTATTTATTTAAAATTGTTATTATTAAATTATTTGGCATGGTATATGCCGCCAATAATAGTGTAGTAAAACTTAAAAACAAAACCAATCTTAGCATTTTTCCCAAACTTACGTTTCAAATTGAGGAGTAACGACATGAACGAAGAAAAAAGAACTGCCTTGATTGTCGATGATGAGGAAATTATGCTCGATATTGAATCTTTTATGCTTCAAAAAATTGGTTTTAATATCCTGAAAGCAGGTAATTCCGCGGAAGCATGTCGGCTTTACGAGGATAAAAAAGAACATATCGATATTGTCGTTTTGGATATGATCATGCCGGATGAAAATGGGGCCAATACCTATAAACGATTGAAAAAGATGAATCCTGATATCAGAGTACTTGTTTCGTCCGGATTGGAGAGAGATGGAAATATTGATGAGATTTTAAACGACGGTCAAAATGGTTTCATCCGGAAACCCTTTAAATTTGAAGAGTTTACTAACAATATTGATGCAATGTTATCATGAATGAAACATTTTCAGAGAATAGGTTTCAGGTGTCAGGTTTCAGGCCGGCTCTCACTTTTTTACTACTGACACCTGACACCCGACACCTGAAATCTAAGCGACAGTGTCCAATTATTTTGCAAATATGGGATAAATCAATACTTATAACCACTTAACCAATCAACTATTCACCCAATAAACGATATCTGGACTTAGACGATTCAATTTGAATTCACTTCTTTAAGTACCTATTCATCCATCCCGGCCGCCGCCGTTAGCGCAATTATGGCCATCTCCACCTGGGCCTTCCACTCCAGCACCGTAAGTTTCCACTGTTCGCATTCATCCGGGTCGGCATCCCGCTCAAAAGCGGAACGGGCCTCACTTAATGATAAATGGTCATAACACCAGGCGGCAAAAGAGTCATCCGCCAAATAGGTGGAGGGGCTGGTTTGTGCATCGGCTGCGATGCAGTCCCTAAGTTCTTCAGGTGTCGAGGCCGGCATGTTCATAGTCAATAAAAAGGATCCCGTTCAAGTGATCGATTTCGTGAGTCAGCAACGCGGCATATTTATTCGTTGCCGACAGTTCATTTTCCCTATTGTCAAGCCCTTTATATTTCACTTTGATAAAACCGGGTCGGTTGATTATTTCCCGTTCAGTGTCAGGCAGAGACAGGCAGTTTTCGTAACCGGAATAGGTTCCGCGCTTTTCAACGACTTCAGGGTTAAGGAGCACTTTGATCTCTCCATAAATACCGCAGGCTATCAACCGCTTCGAGATCCCCACCTGGGGCGCCGCCAGCCCTCTGCTCAGAAAGGCTTTGGAAAAAAAGCCGATCAGTGAATAATACCTCAAAGTGGCAATCATCTGTTGGCTCAACGATATGATTTTGTCATCAATCGCATCCACGGGACTAGATATTTTGCGAAGAATCGGGGCCGGAAATTCAATAATCTTTCTGACTCCGGTGCGGTGCTTATAAATTTTTAGAAAACCGGTGCCGGCCGCTGCCGCCAGGGCACTGAATAATCCAAATTTCAGAAGATCTCTTCGTTTCATCAATCGACCCGCCGGTAAAGCTCGCAAAAGGGACATGCTGAAAATATCAACTCATTTTCATATCACAGACCATTCAAGAATAAAAGCACAGAAAGGGGCCGGCACTAAAGGACGGATCAGCATAGGTGACTGAAGATGCCTTCGATTAAACGAGGTCTGAATTCACGGCGTAACAAATTTCTTGCATAAATCTCAATAATCGCCTAATTTCAATCCCAAGTTTGGATTTAAATCTGTCGTCTTTCCAAAGCCTCACTTATGAACCAATATATGTCCATAGCTGTGACTATTGATTGCCTGAAAAGGAGCTGCTATCGTGCAGGAGCCAGCAGGAAAATCTTACAGTAAATGCGCCGAATGTGGGCTTGAAGCCCAGGAAAGGATCTGTATGACCCATAATCCCTTAGCGGCAATATACCTTTCAGATTCCTATTACCGCAAGATCAAGCATCCATAAAACGGGATGACGAACCCTTAGCGAACTATACAAATAGGGATTCGAGGTGCCGCAAACTACAACATGACTACCGCCAAAGGAAAATGCATGCATAAAAATAACCGTATTATCATCGCCGGGATGCTGGCGTTGTATGGACTGCTCTGGTTGAGCGGATGTTCAACGGCAAATTCCGGCGGTCTGAAATACAGCCCGGATGTCGCCCGGGATTTTGAAACCTATCATGTTTTTGCAGATCACCGCTATTATTATCTGAATCAGGAAAACAATCCATTCGCGGTCATTGCTTTGCAAGACGATTACACCTTCAATGGTAAAAACTGGTGGCGGGAATTTGATCCGCATTCGGACATGTTGAAAAAAATCGTTGATCTGGTGAAAGATTTTCCGGTGAATTACTGGTACACGTATGGATCATATATTGAGGATCCCCAGGGGAGAAAAATCGGATACTGGTATTCCAGTTTGCGGATGGCGGGTGTCACGGTCGATAACGAAACCAGGACGGTGGCGATCCGTACAGAAACCCCGTGGCTGCGGGATGATGAAGATGGGCCCTTCGGACGAGGGCGCGGAATTCGGTTTAGATTTTAAACACCAACCGGCCCCCCGGGGCCAAAAGGAGACTTAAATGAAAGTGCGCATCAACGAGCAATGCATGGGCGACCGCAACTGCAACAAACTTTGTCCGGAAGTCTTCGAATACGACGAAGACCAACTGCTGTCCATTGTCAAGTTTGACGAAATCCCGGAACAATACAAGGACCTTGTCCGGCAGGCGGCCACCGAGTGCGTACCGGTGGCCATTGAGATCGAAGAGTAAAAGCAAGGAGACGAATACAACCGATGCCGGATATGCTGGTAAAACTATATGAAATTGGCGATGACTGGCAGTTCATAGCGAAGCAGAAAAACCGGGGAATCACCATTCGCAAACCCATCGGGCCAGAAAAGCATCTCATGGTTCAGTGGGTAGCGGATAACTTTGGTGGCGCCTGGGCCGGCGAAACCGATGCCGCCTTTGCCAACAGGCCCCGGTCGTGCTTTGTGGCCGTCAAAAATGAGACAATTGCCGGATTTGCCTGCTATGACGCCACCGCGCTTGGATTCTTCGGGCCGGTCGGTGTGGACTGCCGGTATCGGCGAAAGGGTACCGGCACGGCATTGCTGATGGCCTGCCTGCTGGACATGAAGTTAAAAGGGTACGGATACGCCGTTGTCGGAGCGGTAAAGGATATCGACTTTTATAAAAATACTGTCGGCGCCCTAGAAATTCCCGGCTCAACTCCGGGTTTTTACAGCACCTGGGTAGTGTGATGAAAATTCACCTGTAACTTATGCACACAGACTTGACAAATTACACTGTTTTTGTTCCGCAAACATGGTTTCAGGTGTCAGTGTTCAGGTGTCAGGAAAGGTAGACGCAATCGCATATCCTGAACCGGCCTGAAACCTGACACCCGACACCTATGCTCTGAGATGGCTTCACCACGCCCGATAATGTCCTAAAAAAGACCTGTTTTTCTAGCATTTAACGAAATTTGTACTCACAATATGACAGGAAAAATTTGCTACAGTTGTTCAATCAACCCCATTTACAGAAAGGAGTAGCCGATGCCTCTGATTCAAACCATCAGTCCCGAAAATGCAGAGGGACAAGCCAAGGAAATTTTTGACACGATGCAAAAAACTAATGGATCAGACATGCTATAACCTCAGACGGATAACCAGGAAGGAATGGATTCTTATTAAATATTTTTTATCTGACAGGATCAACAGGATGAATTAGATTTTTTCACGGTTTCATCCGTAAACCGGGAATTCAAAATCTCCAAATAATTATGAACTAAAATGACATTAAAAAATTGAGGCCATGCTGCAACAACATGAGGAGGGAAAATCATGCCGTATTTCAGCATCGAAACCAATCAAACGATTGATCAGGCATCCAACCGGGAGCTGATGAAAAAAACGTCGGCATTCATTGCCGAACTGCTGAGCAAACCCGAATCGTATGTCATGATTGCCATAAAACCCGGAACTCCCATAATCTTTGCCGGCAGCGACGAACCGACAGCGTTTGTCCGGCTGAAGAGTATCGGACTGCCCAAAGAGCGCTGCACGCAATTTTCCGAAAAGATCTGCGGCTTTGTCGAGCAGGAACTGAAAGTACCCCCAAATCGTGTCTTTATCGATTTCAAAGATCTCGCAAGAGACATGTTCGGCTGGAATGCAAAGACATTTTAAAACCCGAACCCGGATAAACCGGGAAGAATAGCCACAAACCAAGACACAAACAATAAATGGTAACCGTTCACAGGTTCAGGGTTCAACGTTCAGGGTTAAGGACAAAGAAGGCCCACAGTCCTCGTTAAAAATACTCATTCCCCAAATAATTGCCAATTTGACTCCAATTTTTGGATTAGGCCTGACGACGTTGACGCTTTTCTTGTAAATACGCATTCCAAATCCAGTCCAGGGACGAGAATGCAACCTTGAACCCCTGAACCTTTGAACCCGTGAACGCGTACAACTTCGTGTCTTGGTGGCGAAAATATTTTGTTAGATAAATCCTTCGCAAACATGATGTGATTTCAATAAATAGGTACTAAGCTTTTTCCGAGACCACGCTCGGAAAAAACGGTTTACAAAGGCGAGTTATCCCATCCGGTATGGAAGATTCTGCGAGATTGAAACCTGGGAATACCTCTTTCAGTTTAACCTGAACGGGGAACTCAAGTATATTCGCGGCCTCAACCAGGATTGGCCCCATCCGGCCGAATGGCTGAAACGGACCGATGCCGATGACTGGGTCTATTATTCAACCGGAGGATACAGGGGGATTTTCCACGCCTTGGGCGAATACTACCTTCCATGTCTTCCCTATCCCAGCAATTCGGTTTATGGATATAATCCTTTTTATACCTATATCAACATCGGCCTCGAGTCGATGGATACCGGCACCCTGCGAAGCATCGACAAACCGCTCGAAATTCATAAAATTGAAGTTGCTTTCCAGATGATGCTGGCAGTTAATCACGGCTATCCGAACCTCGAAATCACGGCCAATTTTCTCCTGGGAGACCGTCTCCCTACGGCCCACTACCGGTCTATCGTCGAATTGACCCGCAACCAGCTTGATCAATACTACAGCAAAGGTGCCATCTACTTATCCCCATTGAACACCAGCCATGACAATCGCAGGCTGCCGACCTATCTCTACCTGATTCAGCGCTTGTAGTGCGAGTCTGGAAAACAAAGCCATCTTCATTCTTCACGAATGTTTGTTGTTGATTTGTATTTGAGTTATGTTAAAGATGATATGACCGCAAAAAGGCACAAAAAGCGCAAAAATAAAAAATTTTATCTGAATCCTACTGCATCGTTTTAGCACACCATTAGGAGCGCTGGGAGGTCCTTATGGAACAATCAACATCGCGTCGCTTTCCTTCAATAACATTTTCACGCACCCCGGAACTGATTTTGACCGCAGGAGCACTGGATATGGTTGGTTCCCTTGCATCACGATACGGGAAACGCCTTTTATTGATTACCGGGGGGAGATCACTACGCAAAAGCAACAACTGGCTGCGCATTCAACAAAGCCTCCATGATGCCGGACTGTACACCTGTCCCATATCAGTAGCCACGGAACCTTCACCCCAGCTGGTTGACTCATTTGTTGAACAGGCCCGCTCACAGGATGTCGATTGCGTTGTAAGTATTGGCGGTGGTAGTGTTCTGGATTGCGGAAAAGCGCTTGCAGCTATGACACCGTTGGGCGAACCGGTTATTGACTATCTTGAAGGGGTTGGCAACAGGAAACATCCAGGTGTCACACTTCCGCATATCGCCATGCCGACAACAGCTGGAACCGGAAGTGAAGCAACCAAAAATGCTGTCTTAAGTTCCATTGGTTCTCGTGGGTTTAAAAAGTCACTCCGACACGATAATTTCGTTCCGGTCATTGCCCTTATCGATCCGCTCCTGCAGGTAACCTGTCCCCCCAATGTGACCGCTGCCTGCGGACTGGATGCCTTCACCCAGCTCTTAGAATCCTACGTCTCAATCAATGCAACACCACTCAGCGATGCCCTTGCTCTAAGTGGTCTGAGAGAAATAATTCCCGCACTTGTGCCCGCAGCCACAACCCAGGGCGAAAATCTCGCTGTGCGCAGTGCACTCAGCTATGGTGCCTACCTTTCGGGTCTCACCCTTGCCAATGCCGGATTGGGAGTCATTCATGGAATTGCCTCACCGCTGGGAGCTCTGGTACCCATCCCACATGGTGTCGTATGCGGTAGCCTTCTGGCTGCTGCCACCAAAGCTACCATTAATGCCTTGCTTACGCGGAAGCGTTCGGAGCCATACGCATACGCTCTTGAAAAATATGCATCAATAGGAGCGCTTTTCGGTGGAGAAGAGGCAATGTCTGTTGCGGAAAACTGTGCTCGCTTGATTGAGGGAATAGAAGCATGGACGCAGGAGCTCAACATTCCCCGCCTGAGCTCGTTTGGAATCAAGCAAAGCGACCTGGAAGAAGTTGCCCGGCAAAGCAGCTCTAAAAATAACCCCTTTCATTTTGACTCAGAAGCGATCGGCAGGATTCTGCTTGACCGTTTGTAACCCATATTCCGGACTCAAAACAGGGTAAAGAATTTTTCAGCGGCTGGATTACAGATCGAATCAGTAAGATTCTAACGGGCTATTTTGGGAATTTATCCTTAATTACCAAGCGTTCACCGTGGTCTGATGTCGTTACGATGTCGTTACCGCAATCACTTTCCTCCAACCCATAGATAGGTCGCGCTACCGGTATCCTTTCTCAGCTTAATCTTCTACCAGCAAGTTTTAGCGCGAGTTCTCCCGCATAGCGCTCAAGTGCCGTTCGCACTGCTTCACGGTCTTCGGAGTTCCCCTTGTCTGTCGGGTTCGCTTGTTCGAATAAGCAAGCAAGCACATGCAGCGTTTTGGCTTTCCTGTCGGCCTTGAGATCGACTCGGGCAACAAGCCTTTCCCCGGCCAGCACCGGAAGACAATAGTAGCCATATTTGCGCTGGGACGCAGGCTTGAAAATCTCCAGAACTTGATCAAAGGCGAAAAGTTGTTTGACACGTCTGCGATCCCAAAGTATGGGGTCAAAGGGCGACAGGAGAACGCCTTTGTCAGTGCGGGGTCGTACACGTTTGAGTCGTGCCGCAAGCTCCAGGTCGTTGGGCCGGATCCAGCCGGGACTTTTCTTTTTGTCATCGCCTGCGAGGGTACAGGGAATAATTTCACCTTTTTCAACGAGGCGGTCTAGGGCGGCCGCGATGCTCTTTTTTTGGTTGGCAAGCCGCCAGGTTTGAGAAAGCGTGCCGGTTGAGGCCCAACCATGCCCCCTCAGTGCTTGAACAAGAAGTTGCTCGATGGCCTGCGGTTCGGGCACGCCGTTTTGCCGCCAGCGCTCGGGAATAACACGTTCGGTGAGATCGTAGATTCTTTGAAAATTTCGCCGTTCACGGATGGCAAGCTCCCCCGAGGACCACAGCGCGGTTGCCACCCGTTTGACCAGTTTCAGATCCCACCAACCGCGGCTCCCACCGCCTTCCATGTCGAGGGAGCGAATGGGCCCTTCGTCTCGAATACGTTGACGCAGGTTTGCCGCGATTTTTGGGTGTTGCCCGACTAGATCGCCCCACCAGGGATGACGGCGAAACGCCTTACGGCGGAATTCGAAGACCGGATAAAACTCGATAGGGATCCAGCTTGCTTCGTGCCCCCAGTACTCGAAAAGTGGCTCCCGGGGGCGCAGCAATGCCTCTGCCAGCTCATGATCAAAGCCTTCGAGGCGTGAAAGCAGCACGATTGCTTGACTTCGGGCACCGGCGATTGAAACAGTGTCGAGTTGAAGGTAACCGAAGCGCCGGATGACTTGATGCGCCGCATTGCGGGCGCGACGTGTCCGACCCGTTGCGCGTTTAGCAAGACCGGTCCACTCTGGTTTGAGAAGTCCGGCACGGGTCAGCGCCAGTCGCCGAGCTTCGGAAATTTCTATCGTTTCCATGGAAAAAAAATAACAGAAAAAGGCACAATGGTAAAGATCCGAGTCCGGAGGGCCCGGCTTTAACTTAAGCCCAGAGGGCATGATTTAGACAAATACGATCGACAAAATTCGAAATCCGAATATCGAAATTCGAAACAAATTTAAATATCAAAGACTCTAATGACAAAAACAACCTCTACATCGCAATACCGGGTATATCTTTTGTTTGGATCATTTTAATTTTGGTCATTCGATATTGTTTTGTTTTTCGGCCAATTTTATGCGATCAGGCGTGCTTTGGATTTAAAAACTCTTTATTTAATAAAGCAGAGCCAATGATCTCTGACCTGGCTCTCCGAGGCGTAGGATCGTACCCCTACGAGCCGGAGGCCCAGAGGACCAGGTTTTCGTTAATAGAATAAGGGGTTTAACGAAAATGATGTATGCTCCATAAGCAGACTTCTTAAACCACCCTTTTAGGTCATATTCTTGACCACTTGCCGTTTTGTGTATATTATAACCCAAATATGGGTTCCCCCTTTTTATTCTAACCTAGGAAACCGTATTCTCTTCCGCAAAACAATGATCAGCAACGAAAGGAAACCTATCAATTTGCTGCTGATCCTATCGTTGCATATTTAATACTGGCTAAAATGCATTTGAGATAAAAGGCTTCTGATAATATGTCGGATACAGATCCTGCGAACAGAGCGTTTCACCTCCGCGATTACCAGCGCGAAAGCCTGGGGGCAATCATGGCGGGCTACCGGGCCGGCGTCCGCCGGCAGCTAATCTCTCTTCCGACCGGTTCGGGGAAGAAAGTGATCTTTGCTGAATTTCCGCGCTAGTTTCGAATGCGAAACCAAATGCTGGTTTTGGCCCACCGTGCCGAACTCCTTAGATGATTCATGCGGGGTATCTTGCACCCTTGGCTGCCTATCGGGTCGAAACCGACATCGATCTGTCCCGGATGAAAACCCGCATGGGTGATTTTGTGACGTCTCATCTATCGCAGGCAGTCAATATTGCGCTGCGCAACGATTTGGTGGTTAAGGTGTTTCGCTCCAATCTCAAAGACCGCCAGACGTTGTGTTTTTGTGTGGATGTTGCCCACACACACAACCATCATTGTTGCGGCTACCATACTTGGAGAATGGGAAGCGGTCTTCCGCCAGAACGGCAAGGAAACGGTTATAGGATGCGGCGAGGATATCCGTTCAACCATTAAGATGTCTGAAGCCCATGTAACCCATCATCTGACCGAATCGGTCGGACTCGATTGAGGGT